>ULQM01038234.1_pt1 | contig 158706 bp, 148 predicted proteins | sample 1954451 | NCBI WGS metagenome assembly ULQM01 (sample SAMEA4835655, study PRJEB28245) | human gut metagenome | biome: gut microbiome; material: fecal sample | place: Denmark | collected 2008 | reverse complement strand
CGACCGGCAGGTGGTCTTATAACGAGACTGCCTGCTTTCTTTAATTCCGTTTCTTTCATATTTGTTCAAAAAACTTCAAAAAAATGCAAATTAATGATTGATTCTGAACGAAATGTGTGTTAATATAAATCTAAGTTGAACGAATATGATTGATTTTGAATGAAAAATCGGTTATAATGCATATATATGAATTGAATTGCAAATAATAAAATGATTTGATAATAAGGAGACCTATATATATGCTTACGGAAGAAAGATATAACAAGATACTGGAAGCTCTGAAGAACAAAGGAACGATCACAGTTGCAGAAATGACAGAGTGCACAGGAGCATCAGAATCAACCATAAGGCGGGATCTTATCGCTCTCGATGAAATGGGAAAACTGAATAAGGTACACGGAGGAGCTACAGCAGTTGCACACCAGTTTATTGCAGATGAGATTGCGGTCAGTGTAAAAGAGCAGCTCTGTGTGGAAGAAAAGAAAGCAATTGCGCGGTATGCGGTGAATATGATCAATGATGACGATTTTATTTTCATAGATGCAGGAACAAGTACCGGATGGATGATCGAGTATCTGGAATCAACCAGAGCGACATTTGTCACAAACGGAATTGCACATATCAAACGGCTGATGAACAAAGGACTTCGGGCATACATGATCGGAGGACTCGGAAAGCCGGTCACAGAATCTACGGTAGGTGCAGATGCTGTAAATAATATGAAGATGTTCAATTTCTCAAAATGCTTCCTTGGAACCAACGGTGTACATACAGATTACGGTTTCACGACAGTCGATGTAGAAGAAGCACTTGTAAAGATGGAAGCGGTCAACCGATCTTATGCAAGTGTTGTCCTTGCCGATCACACGAAGTTTGACAAGGTTACAGCGGTTACATTTGCAGGAATCAAGAAGGCGTGTATTATCACCGACCGACTTGTAAATGATAAGTATGCAGATGAAACAGTCATAAAGGAGGTAATGAAGGAATGATCTACACAGTAACTTTCAATCCGGCAATCGATTATGTTGTCAGAATAGAAAAACTGGAAATCGGTTCGGTAAACAGAAGCAGAGAAGAAGCCCTGTTCTACGGTGGAAAGGGAATCAATGTTTCGACAGTCCTTAAGAATTTGGGCGTAGATTCTGTAGCACTTGGATTTGTTGCAGGCTTTACCGGAAAAGCGATTGAAGAAGGAGTCGCTGCCCTTGGTGTAAAAGCTGATTTCATCACGGTTTCAGATGGCGTTAGCAGAATCAATGTTAAGCTGAAAGCCGGAGAAGAAACAGAGATCAATGGAAAAGGCCCCAATATCAGCGATGCAGAACTGGAAGAACTTTATAAGAAATTAGATGGTTTAACAGACGGTGACTGTCTGGTTCTGGCAGGAGCGATCCCACCATCTTTACCATCTGATGTGTACGAGAAAATCATGGCAAGACTTGCAGGCAAGAAGGTTGATATCGTAGTCGATGCTACGAAGGATCTCTTGTTAAATGTTCTCAAGTATCATCCGTTTCTTATCAAGCCGAATAACTTCGAGCTTGGAGAAATGTTTGGCGTAACACTTCATTCCGATGAGGAGATTGAAGAATATGCAAAGAAATTACAGGCACTTGGAGCAAGAAACGTAGCGGTCTCTATGGCAGGAGACGGATCTATGCTGATCACAGAGAACGGAGAGACATACAGAATGGGCGTTCCAAAAGGAAAAGTTGTTAATTCTGTAGGAGCCGGAGATTCCATGGTGGCAGGATTTATCGCAAGCTATTTTGCAGAGCATGATTACAAGAAAGCATTAAAGTACGGCGCAGCAACAGGCAGCGCAACCGCATTTTCAGAAGGACTTGCAACAAAAGACCAGGTTGAGAAGCTTTTAGGACAATTTTAACAGTTGGGGAAAAGGGAGAAGAACCGACTGACCTGACCAGATCCTGATAAACCGGTATTTGAATAAAGGAGAATGAGTATGAGAATAAGGGAGTTATTAAAAAAAGAAGGAATTGCCCTTGGTGTAAAAGTAGATTCTAAAGACGCAGCGATTGATTATCTGATCGATCTTCATGCAAAATCGGGCAATATAACAGATAAGGCAGAATTCAAGAAAGGAATTCTTGCAAGAGAAGAATCCGGTTCGACCGGAGTTGGAGAGGGAATCGCGATTCCTCATTCCAAGAATGCAGCAGTTAAGCAGCCGGGACTTGCAGCTATGACAGTACCGGACGGTGTAGATTATGATTCATTAGACGGACAGCCTGCAAACCTGTTCTTCATGATCGCAGCACCGGAAAAGGGTGCAGATGTACATCTGGAAGTATTATCAAGACTCAGTATGTTGCTGATGGATGAGAACTTCAGAGCAGAACTTCTTGCAGCAAAGAATGCAGATCAGTTCTTAGATATCTGCAGCAAATATGAGATGGAAAAGTTCGCGGATGAACTTGGAGAAGCAACAGAAGATAAGAAAGAAAACGCACCGGAAAAGACAGGATACAGAGTCCTTGCAGTTACAGCATGTCCGACCGGTATCGCACATACATTTATGGCAGCGGAAGCCCTTGAGAAAAAAGGAAATGAAATGGGCATTACGATCAAGGTTGAAACAAATGGCTCCGGCGGTGTTAAGAATCGTCTGACAGCAAAGGAGATTGAAGAATGTGATGGTATTATCGTAGCAGCCGATAAGAATGTAGAGACCGCAAGATTTGACGGCAAGCCAGTTCTTTTTACAAAGGTAGCAGATGGTATCCACAAACCGGAAGAGCTTATCAATAAAGTGATCGATGGCAAGGTTTCGGTGCATCATGAGAGTGGAAAGAAAGCAGAGGAAGAAAGCGCAGGCGGTGTTGGAAGTCAGATCTACAAACATCTGATGAGCGGTGTATCCCATATGCTTCCATTCGTTATCGGTGGCGGTATCATGATCGCACTGGCATTCCTGATCGATACAATCTGTGGATATGGTTCAACCGGTGGTTCAAACTTCGGTACCTGTACACCACTTTCCGCATTCTTTAAATATGTCGGAGATCTGTCCATGGGACTGATGGTTCCGGTACTTGCAGGTTATATCGCATATTCGATCGCAGATCGTCCGGGTCTTGCAGTTGGATTTACCGGCGGACTTCTTGCTTCATCCGGTAATGCAGCGATCGCAAAATATATATGGGCAGGTGCAAGCCTTTCCCCATTCCAGAATTTTATTGCAAAATTCGGTTTTGTAGGCGAAGGCTCCGGTAATACAGTATCCGGTTTCTTAGGTGGTATTCTTGCAGGTTTCCTTGCAGGTTATATCGTACTTTTATTAAAGAAGATGTGTTCAAAGTTCCCTCAGTCATTAGAGGGTATCAAGCCAACATTGATCTATCCGTTAGTTGGTATTTTCCTTGTAGGCGTATTGATGGTATTTATCTTTAATCCATTGATCGGCCTTATAAATACAGGACTTTCCAATATGCTTACATCACTTGCAGATAAGAATCTGTTAGCTCTCCTTGGTCTGATCCTCGGAGCAATGATGGCGATCGACATGGGCGGTCCTATCAACAAGGCAGCTTATGTATTCGGCTCGGGAATGCTTTCTACAGCAGCAGACCTTGTATCAGCCGGTGCATCCCAGAGTGATGCAGCCGTTCAGGCATGTTACATTTCCATGGCAGCCGTAATGATCGGCGGTATGGTTCCACCAATGGGAATTGCACTTGCATGTAAGCTGTTCCCTAAGAAATTCACAAAGGCAGAAAGAGGCTCAGCCGTTTCTAACTTTGTAATGGGTTGTTCCTTCATCACAGAGGGTGCGATTCCATTTGCAGCAGCAGATCCGCTTCATGTTATCCCATGTACCCTGGTTGGTGCAGGTGTAGCAGGAGCATTATCAGCAGCATTCAAATGTACACTGATGGCGCCACACGGAGGAATCTTCGTATTTGCAACAGTAGGACATCCATTATTCTACATTCTTTCATGGGTGATCGGTTCTGTAGTAACCTGTTTACTGCTCGGTCTGATCAAGAAAAATGTAGCAGAAGAATAAAAACAAAAACCCTATCCTTTTTAATAACGGTGGGAACAGAAAGAATCTGTTCCTGCCGGATATAAATAAAACAGGAATATTTCAAATATTAAATCAAAAGTATCAATGTTGATCATGCGTTTGTCCGAATCGGACAAATGATAAAAGAAATAAAAAGAGATATAAAAAGGAGAAGATAATTATGGTATCACAGACAGTTAAAGTTATTAATGAGCAGGGATTACACATGAGACCGGCAGGAGTATTTGCAAAGGAAATGACAAAGTTCAAATGTAACGTAACAATCGATATTGCCGGTAAGAGAATCAACGCAAAGAGCGTTATGCTGATCATTGCAGCATGTATTAAGTGTGGAACAGAGATGACAATTGAGTGTGACGGTGAAGACGAGCAGGCAGCTCTCGCAAAGGCAGTAGAGTTGGTTGAATCCGGCCTTGGCGAATAGTCAGACAGCATTCTTTCATCTGGAAAGCGGGGTAGAAGATATGTTAAAAGGAATAGGCGGCTCAGCCGGTTATGGCATCGGAAAGGTTGTCATCATCAGTGATGGCAAACCGGAATATAAGCAGCATACAGTAACAGATACAGATGCTGAACTTCAGAGATTTGAGAATGCTATGGAAGTTTTTGTTGAAAAGACTCAGAAAATGGCAGATGCAATGAAAGAAAAGGTTGGAGAACATAATGCAGAGATCCTGGAAGGACATATCGTTTTGATGAGTGATCCATTTATGCAGGATCAGGTCAAGGAGTTGATCGGTAATGGCGAATGTGCAGAAGCAGCCGTTGACAGCGTATGTGATATGTTCGTATCCATGTTCTCCCAGGTAGATGATGAACTGACCAGACAGAGAGCAACTGACGTAGGAGATATCCGTGTCCGTATGCTTAAGATCCTTACCGGTACGCCGGATATTAATATCGGAGATGTTCCGGCAGGTACAGTGATCGTCGCAAAGGATCTGACACCATCCATGACAGCAGGAATCGTAAAGGAAAATGTAGCAGGTATTATCACCGAGATTGGCGGTAAGACTTCTCATTCAGCTATTCTTGCAAGAGCACTTGAGATCCCTGCTGTACTTAGTGTAGATGGTATCGTAGATCAGGTGTCCGATGGTATGATGGCAGTTGTAGACGGATGCGAAGGCGTTTGCATCTTAGAACCTGCGATGGATGAGATCGCAGAATATGAGACAAAGCGTGCAGATTACCTGAAAGAGAAGGAACTGCTTGAGATCTACAGAGGAAAAGATACAGTAACTGCTGATGGAACAAAGGTAGCTTTATATGGCAATATCGGCAATCCGGAGGATGCCAAGGGTGTTGTAGCTGCTGATGGTGAAGGCGTAGGCTTATTCCGTACTGAGTTCCTGTTCATGGGAACAGACAGCTTGCCAACAGAGGACGAGCAGTTTGAAGCATATAAGGCAGCAGCCGAGACGATGCAGGGTAAAGAAGTTATTATCCGTACACTGGATGTCGGCGGTGACAAAGATATCCCGTATCTCGGATTGGAAAAAGAAGACAATCCGTTCCTTGGTTTCCGTGCAGTCAGATATTGTCTGAAAAATGAGGACAGCTACAAGGTACAGCTTCGTGCATTGCTTCGTGCGAGTGCATTTGGCGATATTAAGATCATGGTTCCGCTTGTTACCTGTGTGGATGAGATTCGACGGGTAAAAGAACTGGTAGCGGAACTTAAGAAGGAGTTAGATTCAGAGAAAATCGCATATAACAAGGATATTCAGGTCGGCGTTATGATCGAGACTCCTGCAGCCAGCCTGATCGCAGATCTTCTGGCAAAGGAAGCTGATTTCTTCAGTATCGGTACAAATGATCTGACCCAGTACACAATGGCAGTTGACAGAGGAAATGCCAAGGTTGCATATCTGTATTCCGCATACAATCCTGCTGTTCTTCGTTCTATGAAGAATGTTATTGAAGCAGGAAATGCAGCAGGCATCATGGTAGGTATGTGTGGTGAAGCAGCTGCTGATCCGTTACTGATCCCACTTCTGATCTCCTTTGGACTGGGAGAGTTCAGTGTATCGGCAACTTCTGTTTTAAGAACCAGAGGCACGATTGCCAAATGGTCAAAGGCAGATGCAGATGCTCTTGCAGCAAAAGCATTGTCCTTATCCACAGAAGCTGAAGTGGCTGAACTGTTAAAAGTCTCCGCAAGATAAGCGAAAAGCCCATATCTGTTTTGTTTGGAACAGAATGAAAGATATTAAAAGCAACTAGTACTATAATTACACCTATTATTCCGCAAGTCGTTTGCACTCTATTTCAACGCAGCGGTACTAAGCTCCTTGCCTATGGCAACTCGCTAAGGACTGGCGTTGAAAAAGGCTTGCTACATAATAGTGTAATATATAGTAACTGTTGCTTTTGTAATATATCGGATAGTTCCAAACAAAATAGATATGAAAGTTTCTGCAATTAGCGCAGGATGGGTTTAAAAGTGCATTATTTTCTGAGACGGTTTTCTGCATATTTGAACAGCCGGGTAAATGTCAAGAATAAATTTTTTACAAAATTTGAAAGCTTGAGTGTGGGTTTTTCCGAATTTCTTACGAAAATTAATTTGCACTGGAATTTTATGGAAAATATTTGGTAATATTAATAATATAGAAGTCTGAAATAAAAAAGTTATTTTTTAGCCGTAGCGGCAAGACGAAACAGGGCACATATTGGCAGTTGGAGATGTTTTCAATAGGTAGAGAGGAAGATAGGTTATGTTTGAAAACGAAAAAGTGAAACATGTAAAATTTGGTGAGGGGAATGTAGTTGAATGTGATGGTACACACATCCGTATTTTATTTCAGTGTGAGAATATAGAAAAGACTTTCACTTATCCGACCGTATTTGAGAAGTTTGTAAGATTTGACAGTCAGGACGCACAGGATAGGGTCACAGATGATCTGAATACCGCAAAAGAGGAGGCTGCAAAGCTGGAAAATCTCAGAAAATTATTCATGGCTGAGCAGGCAAAGAAGCGAAAGCTGGAGAAAGCAGCCAAGGCAGCAAAGAAAAGATAAAGCAAGAGCACCCGGTCGGGGGATCAGCCCATCTTCTTCCATTGAGCGAAGACTGTTGGTCAGAACCTTCTGGCTGATACCGGTCAGATCATGTTTAAGTTCGTTGAAATAAGGCTACCGCAATCCCACTGGCTTTAGACAATGGGTAGTTCACTACTGAGAATACTTACTTCATAAAAACTTCATACAAAAAAGTTCTTGACTTGGAGTAAGGTTCAAAGAGTATGATAGGAGTGTACGAAAAAGGTATGCTCCTTTTTCGTATATAAATACGGGAAACATCAGAACATAAGAGCATAAGCTCTGAAGCAGGTTTAAGTAAGATGGAGAGTGATAGTATGAAGACTACAAGCAGAGAAGAATTTGAGAAGCAGAACGTATTTGGAACAGGAACAGCAAATACAGCATATGCACAGTATTTTATCGGAGATTCCTTTTTGAATCCACTGACCGATCCCAATAAGACAGCAGTATTTCTTGCAAATGTAACATTTGAACCGGGATGCCGTAACAATTGGCATATCCATCACGCAACAAAGGGCGGTGGACAGCTTCTGATCTGCACAGCCGGAGAGGGCTGGTATCAGGAAGAAGGAAAAGAGGCAGTCAGTCTTGTACCGGGAACTGTAATTACGATTCCGGCAGAGGTAAAGCACTGGCATGGTGCAAAGAAGGATAGCTGGTTTTCCCATATCGCAGTAGAAGTACCGGGGGAGAATTGCAGTAATGAATGGTGCGAACCGATTACAGATGAAGAATATAATAAGTTAGCATAGGAAAGGTGGATCTATCATGGCAGTAAAGCAGACAGCAGGAAGAACACAGCTTGGAGAATTTGCTCCAAAGTTTGCAGAATTAAATGATGATGTATTATTTGGTGAGGTATGGAGCAGAGAAGATAAACTGTCCCTCAGAGACAGATCTCTTGTAACCGTAGTTGCATTGATGGCGCAGGGACTTACAGACGAATCTTTTCGTTATCACCTGATGAGTGCAAAGGCAAATGGAATCACGCAGGAAGAAATCGCTGAGATCGTTACACATGCAGCATTTTACTGTGGATGGCCAAAGGCATGGGCAGTATTCCGTATGGCAAAAGAAGTCTGGGCAGAAGATAAGTAGGAGACGGCATGGAAAAGTTAGTATTAATACATGTAGATGACATCGAATATCACAAGATACAGAACATTGCGAGCCGGATGAAGATCACTGTAGACCGGATACCGGAAGAAATAGTGACAGCGAATTATAAGTTGGGCGAGCTTGTAAATGGAGTCTATAAAAACGCCGCAGATACGATAGATGGAACTGGTCGGGAACAGGAAAATGTGACAGGACATTCTTCGGAGACAGGGGTGATGAACGCACAGGCAAAGAGCCGTGCAGACAGCTTAATTCTGGTATGCAATCTGAAAGAAAAACGGCTGGATAAGATGTTGTTTGAGCTTCGTCATGCTGAGGTGAAGGTTATGTACAAAGCCATTCTGACACCAAGTAATCAGAACTGGACAGTTCCGATGCTGATGCAGGAGCTTCGCAGAGAACGATTTGCAATGATGAGAAAGTAAAAAAAGATCGTACAGGGATGAATTTGATTCTCCTGTACGATCTTTTTTATATAGTACGATTTATATATAACAGGTAAAGCTCCATATGTCGTTTATACTTTCGGCTGCTGTTGGGTGATACAGTGGATGTTACCGCCGCCGTAAGCAATTTCTTCGGTACGGACACCGACAACCTTACGTTCCGGGAACATGGACTGCACCTGACGGATTGCAAGAGCGTCATTTTCGTCACCGTACTGTGGCAGGATGATGCCGCCATTTACGATCAGAAAATTCAGATAAGAGGCGATCGCAAGGTCACCGTTTTTTCTTGGAGTGCTTCCGGGAACTGCATCGACTGTTCCCATGCCCTTCAGATAAACCGGAGCTTTGGTTGTACAGAGCTTATGGACGATCAGCTTCCTGCCTTTGGCATCTACAGCCTTTGACAGGGTGTGGTAAGCGGCCTGTGCTTCTTTATAGAATGGGTCAGTCGGATCATCCGTATAGATGCAGGCAACTTCACCGGGACGGACGAAGCAGGCAACATCATCGATATGTCCATTTGTCTCGTCGGGATCGATGCCGTCCTTGATCCAGATGATCGTATCGACATTCAGATAATCTTTTAATTTCTGCTCGATCTGAGCTTTTGTGAGATGAGGATTTCTTCCCTTTGACAGCAGGCACATCTCGGTGGTGATCAGTGTACCTTCCCCATCGACATGAAAAGAGCCGCCCTCTAATACGAAATCATCGGTTCGGTAAGAATCAATCTGTTCCAGTTCGCAGATCTTGGATGCGATCTGATCGTCCTTATCCCAAGGAAAATACAATCCGTCGACCAGTCCGCCCCAGGCATTGAAGGTCCAGTCACAGGCGCGGGTTTCGCCTTTATCATTTATCAGAAAAGATGGTCCCATATCTCTGCACCATGCATCGTTACTGCTCATTTCAACGATCCGTACGCCGGCAGGCAGCATGGCTTTTGCATGTTCATATTGTGCGGCAGATACGCACATTGTAACAGGTTCGAATTCTGAGATCGCAGCAGCTACATTTGCAAATGTTTTTTGTGCCGGTTTCGCACCGGCTCTCCAGTTGTCGGTTCGTTCCGGCCAGATCATAAAGATCTGCTTTTGTTCTTCAAATTCTCCCGGCATACGGAAACCGTCAGCCTTTGGGGTCGAGTTTGTAATAAGTTTCGCCATTCCTGTATCCTCCTTGTATCGTAAATAAAATATCCATAGCGTGTTTGAAAAATCATCTCTTGCAGGCAGGAGATTTTTCAGTCTTATATTTGATAAAACAAAAAACGGAGCAACTCATTTTCTGAATTGCTCCGTTGCATGTGTCTGTATTTATTTCTTATTACGATAGCACAGAGATTATTGAAAATCAATATGGAATTGGATCTTACAGATCATTTACCCGTCCCATGAACAGGATCATTCCGGTATCCTGATCTTCAATGACATAGACAAATGGCTGGTCAACGATGAAGTTATAGGTTTCTTCCGGTGGCATCATAGCAGTTTCCTTTATTATGATATCCGTCTCCGCGGCAGCCTTTGTTCCGTTTTCATCAACGATCACTTTTGCTTTGTGAGAAACGGAAGATACCGCGATGCCATCTGCGATCTTTGAGAAATCAGCAAAAGCATATGCAGACCGGATTCCAAGTCTGTTCAGGATATCATCCAGACCGTTGATACTCTGTTCATCTGTGAATTTTGGAAGTTGAATGGTCTCTATCTCAGGAGAATCAGCATTATCCAGAGAGTCGATAAGTGCCTGTTTCTCATCACTGCTTAAAGCATCGAACAGGTTGGTGATCGTATCGCCTTCTTTAGATGGAAGGAATACTTTCATTACAACAGAATCACCATCGTAAGGAAGTACGATTCCTTTTATCGATCCGTTATCCGCATAAGAGAATCGTTCATCGTACAGATGCATCATTGGTACGGTAGAATCTCCGCTGGTTCCGTGGAAAGTATCATCGTATGTGTTATCCTCTGTAAATGGTGTCTGCCATTTTCCTTCAAAGTAAACTGCATTAATGAGCATCATAACAGTATTTGTCGGAAGTTCATTCATGATGGATGGGATCATCTGATTTGTATGTTCATTTACCCAGTTGTTTACATCCTTCACAACCTGATCGGCATGATCCGTAAAATCGGCTTCATATATCTCACCATGGTAATAGGTCTTGGCCGGAAGTAGAAAATCATCTGAGATATTAGACGCCCAGTCTTTTCCGGTGGTCATCCAGATGGAATTTGCAGTATTTACATATGTCTGCTTGGACCAGTCTTTGTTCAGATAGCTTTGCATTTCTGTATTCCAGGTTGAAAGATCTTTGATGCCAAGTGTTGATTCCAGTTCCGTTTTCGTTTCGCCCCCGGCACCCTGATCGAGCATGGACAGTGCGCTGGAAATACTGTAAGGGGAATAAAAACAGTTGCTGTCTTTTGGAAGTGCATCATACAGGTCAAATGCAAAATTGTTGACACCGTTTTTAAGTTCCTCATAGGAATCGACGGGCGCCGGTTTTGCTCCGACTGCGATGTCACTTCCGAGTTCCTTTGATGCTAAAAGTTTTTGTTTGGTGACGCTGCCGCCATTATTATCTGCGTTTCCGCATCCTGCAAGACTTGTGCACAGACATGCACCAAGTAATAAGCTGATTATCTGTTTATTCATAAAAAATCCTCCATTTCTTTCGTGGTTAGATATGAATAATACTAACATATATCAGTGAATAAGAATATTCAAAAATATATATAGTCTTATCAATGTCCGGTTTATTTGCTTCTTTAATTTACATACGAAAGAAAATGGAGGATTTATGGAATTATTTTAAAAATTTTTATTCTTCGGTCACGGAATAGGTGGCAGCTTCATCTGATAAGGATTCCGCATCTACACCGAGATCTTTTTCCGCATTTACAAACCATGCCGGAGTATCGGAAGATACATTCATGTTGTTGAAGATATAAGTACCATCTGCATCAAACAGATATTCGGCATAGCCATAATCATCGGCAGTTCCGCCTATGACGATCACATGTGTGATATGATCGGCATCCGTGTAATCATATCGGAAGTAGGTATCTGTACTGCATTTGTCTGTGATATCGGTCTGCTGTCCGTTCAGGGTGAAATACAGTCTTCCGGCTTTCGCGGTGACATAGGTTTGATCGGTTGATTCGATACGGAAAGACATGGTAGCGTCTTCTGCATCGCATTCGACCTTCGTACCATTTGCAGTAGAGAATACCTTATGCACCCAGGTGCTTCCGGTTGCTGCCAGACAGATGCCATTTGACAGACAGAAGATGGCTGCCAGTCCGGCAACTGCGTAGGAAAGTCTGCGTGTGATCGTGTGGATCCGCAGCTTCTTTGAGCGTTCCGGGGTGATGTTGATGACTGCATCTGAGTGGATCATGTCAAATGTTTTCTTATAGCGTTCTTTATTCTGATTGTTCATAGTCCCAAGCCTCCTTTAGGGTGTCGCGAAGCACGGTACGTCCGCGGTTTAACCGGACCTTTACGTTGCTTTCGCTGATCTTTAGAATGTCTGCAATTTCCTTAATGGAATAGTCTTCATAATAAAACAGATGGATCACTGTCCGGTATTTTTCTGGCAGCTTCATGACTGTTTCAAATAATTCCTGGCTTTCAGTATCAGAAAAATTCAGTTGTTCCATATAATCTTCCAATGATGTCCGGTTCCTGTGCCAGAAGGTGCGAAGCATATTTTTTGACTGATTGATCGTAACCCGGATCAGCCATGCCCGGATATGCATTTCATCGTTAAAATCCACGGCACCTGAATGATAGCGTAGAAATGTTTCCTGAACAACATCTTCGGCATCCTCCCGGTTCTGACAAATGGAAAATGCAATGCGGAACAGATTGTCCTGATACATTTGTATAACAGTTTGTGTTGGTAATCGCATAGTCACATCCTCTTTTCTTGTGTTAAAAGGCCTTTCAATAATAACACAATTCATCCGGTTTAAAGGTTACAAAAATACAAAATTATACTTGCATAAAATTTGTATTGTTTTATCATTTGATAGTGTAGGTATGAAATGACAGAAAGAGAGAAAAGATAAAATGGTAAAATGTTTGTTAGTTGGCGTTGGAGGCGGCATAGGTGCAATTCTTCGATATTTGATTGGTTTAATACCGGTGGGAGCACAAAACAACTTTCCGATAAAAACATTATTGATTAATGTAATAGGAGTATTTGTTATTGGCTTAATTTCTGTGTCGGCAGAAAAGTATCAGGTATCACCACTTCTGGTTTTGACATTAAAGACGGGAGTGTGCGGTGGATTTACGACGTTTTCAACATTTGCACTGGAAACAGATCAATTAATACAGAGTGGGAATTACGGATTTACGATACTTTATATAGGATTAAGTGTGGTATTAAGTGTTGCTGCGGTGTTTGCTGCACAAATACTTATGAAGTAACGATGAAACGATGAAGATTTATGGGAATAGAGGGCTGACGATATGGATAAGAGAGAGCAATATATAGATAAACAGATTATAGAGCAAATAATGGAACTGCGAAAGCAGCTCCACCGGATCCCGGAGCATTCCATGCAGGAAGTAAAGACAAAACAGTTGCTGATGGATTTCTTAAAATCGCATACAGCATTAGAGATCGTAGATTGTGGGGCATGGTTTTATGCGGTGAAAAGAGCATATGATCGGGTAACCACAGAAAATGATAAAACATTCCATGTGAGTGAAGTGGCTGCGGAAATACCAGAGCAAATGACGGAATATAAGCCACCGATTGCATTTCGGGCAGATATGGATGCGGTATGTGGCAAAGATGGAAAGCCGGGGCATTTCTGTGGACATGATGGACACAGCAGTGTGCTATGTGGACTTGGCTTGTATCTGGACAGCAGAAAAGAGCCGTTGGCACAGGATGTATATCTGATTTTCCAGCCGGCAGAGGAGATTGGAAAGGGTGCAGAGCTTTGCAGAAGCCTGATCAAAGAAAAGCATATCGGAGAAATCTATGGCTTTCATAATATACCGGGGAAGCCGCTTGGAATGGTACTTGTGAAGGATGGAACATTTGCATGTGCTTCAACGGGCTTAGAGATCCACATGACAGGAACGCCGAGCCACGCAGCATATCCGGAAGCTGGCAGAAATCCCGGATATGCACTTGCCGGACTTCTGCTTCAGATTGAAGAACTGACAAAGCAGTTTAATGAGACGAAGGGATTTGTCCGCATGACTTTGATCGGCATGGAACTTGGAAGTGAGAACTACGGTGTAGCGGCATCGGACGGGTATCTGAGACTTACCGTTCGAAGCGGAGGTGAACAGGTATTTCGTGAGTATCTGGCAGAGATCCGTAAGCTGGCAGAGGTTATGGCACAGAAGGAAGCTCTGGAACTTTCGATAAAGGAGATTGAACGGTTTCCATCTACGGATAATCATGCGGAACAGGTGCAGAAGATCCGGGCGTGTGCGGCTTCTCACCAGATTCCATATATAGAGCTGCCTGAGCCGATGCGCTGGTCGGAGGACTTTGGCTGGTACTTGCAGGAGACAAAGGGCGCATTTTTCGGCATTGGTGATGGAGAGGATTATGTCCAGCTTCACACGGAACATTTTGAATTTCCCGATTCCATACTTGAAACCGCAGTTACTATGTTTGCCGGGTTGTGTGTTGACATAAAAGAGGGGGAATGTTAATATAATATCAAAAGATGCTACCGATAGACGGTTAGCCTTGATAATGTTTTGGTCACAAAAAGGACCGCTCACAGTTTACCGGGCTGGGCGGTTTTTTTGTGCCTATTTATTGCTCTTAGAACCAACGGTATAACCAAGAGCAAAGCAAGTAATGCATAAGCTGATAATGGCTATAAAAAGCTCCGTTGTAAGCATAAGCACCGACCTCCTCAACAGATTTCCATAAATGGATTTCTATGTAAACACAGGCTATAACTCCTGTGGAGAAGACTGACCGCCTACAGAATAGGGTAGCACCGTGATTATTATATCAAACAAATGTTCTGTATGCAACTTTAAATAATTATAAATGCTCACTTGTCAGATAACATAAAGCTGGTATATAATGAAAAAAGAGCAGAGAGGTTCGACGATGTGCGAATTCTCTGTTTTTTTACTTTATAGGAAAGTATGCCCTATTCATAAGTCTATTGTTGATGATTGAGGGATGGGAAATAAGTCTTTAATAATAATTTAAGCCCAATGTGGCTAAAAGGAGAACATAATGAACAGACCAATGAGAAGACAAAAATGTGAAGTTACAGATCCGGTGAAGATCGAGCAGATCATAAAGAAAGCAGGCGTGGTTCATCTTGGGATGGTGGATGAGGGAAAGGCATACATCGTTCCATTGCATTATGGATATATTTATAAGGATGGAGGACTTACGTTATATATGCATGGCGCAACGGAAGGACGCAAATATGACGTGATCGCAGCTAATCCAAATGTATTTATCGAGATTGATACAGATATGGTACTGACCAGTGGTGGTGAAGTTCCATGTGAATATGGGGCATATTATGCTTGCGTGATGGGTGAAGGAACTGCCAGCATTCTGACCGATGTTGATGAGAAGGTTATGGGACTGGAGCTTCTTATGAAGAACCAGACAGGAAGAGATTTTATCATTACAGAGTCAATGACAAAATCAGTAAATGTGATCAAAGTTGTTATTCCCGAATTATCGGTAAAAATGAATCAAAAAAATGAAAAGAACATTAAGAAAAAGTAATAGTTTATCACATATAAATTGTGCTATCATGGGTAAGAATAAATAGCCGGTTTGAGAAAAAAGCAAGGAATTGGAAAATAGTTGGCAGTAGTTGAATGATGTAAGAGACAGAGATTAGGGAATTCAGGAGAATCCAAAATGGAAGCGAATCGTATCGAAGAAAAAATATATAAATATGGTGTGGATATCCTGGCATCAGAGGGTATGCAGAAAGAAAAAACATTTGTGCAACATGGTTCAATAACCTGTTACGATCATTCCTTGCGGGTGGCGGAGAAAAGTCTGGAGCTTGCAGAGAAATGTTCCGCATATATTGATGAACGGTCGCTGGTGCGTGGAGCACTGCTTCATGATTATTTCTTGTATGACTGGCATGAGAAGGATGGCGGACATCGGCTGCATGGTTTTTTTCATGCAGAACGAGCCTTGCATAATGCCAGACGGGATTTCAATTTGAACTTCATTGAGCGGGATATCATCCGAAAGCATATGTTCCCACTCAACATAACACCTCCAAAGTTCCGGGAGAGCTGGATCGTAACATGGGCGGATAAGTTGTGTGCCGCCGAAGAAACCACCAGAGCCCTTCGCCTTGCCTTTACAAAAACTGCCCGTGGCTGATTATAATACAGCATGCTATATATAGCTATAAAATAACATTGCGCTCGATAAAAAAAGAATAATATCATACACATTTTTATAAGCTGTTTGCAGCCCGATAAATGTATGATGTTGTCTTTTTTTTATTACGTTTTTTGATAGAAATTATTGATTTATGTAAGTACATCCTATAAAATAAAAAAGGTTTTGTAAAAAACGAAGATTTATCACAATAAAAATAGAATCGAATATAACGATATAGGGAAGCGTGAGACAGGCGGTTTTATCTGATTTCTATATGTAGACAGAGCGTATTTCATCTATATTTTTCTGTAACAGACCTCTTTTTACGCCGGTCCTTAGCGATCTGCGATTAGCAGAGAGCTTAGTACCGTTGCGTAAAAATAGAACGCAAGTGTTTTGTGGAAGAAAGAATATAGAGGGAATTCGCTCGTCCGTATTGGAAATAAAACCGCCGTCCGTAGGCGTTATATCGGTTCAGGAGTTTTAGAAAAGCGAGGAAAAGGCAATGGGCGGATTTTTTGGCGTAGCATCAAAGCAGGATTGTGTATTTGATTTGTTCTTTGGTATCGACTACCATTCACATCTGGGAACAAGACGAGGCGGAATGGCAGTATATGGAGAAGACGGATTTAATCGTGCGATCCACAATATTGAGAATGCACCATTTCGTACAAAATTTGACAAAGATGTTCAGGAAATGAGTGGTCATATGGGAATCGGATGTATCTCTGATTACGAACCGCAGCCATTGATCGTACGTTCTCATCATGGCACTTATGCACTTACAACAGTCAGTAAGATTAATAACACAGGTGAACTTACAAAGAAGCTGTTCGAGAATGGACATTCCCACTTCTTAGAAATGAGCGGCGGCGATATCAATGCAACGGAGCTGATCGCAGCACTGATCAATCAGAAGGAAAATCTGATCGAAGGAATTCAGTTTGCGCTTGATTCTATCGATGGTTCTGTATCCATTCTGTTGATGAATCAGGCGGGAATCTATGCAGCCCGTGACAAATACGGCAGAACTCCGGTTGTCATCGGTAAGAAAGAAGATGCCTATTGTATAACCTTTGAGAATTTTGCATATAAAAATCTTGGATATAAGGACTATAAGGAACTTGGACCGGGAGAGATCGCTGTCGTGACAGACAAGAACTGTATCACGTTGGTCAATCCGAATAAAGAAATGAAGATCTGTACCTTCCTCTGGGTATATTATGGTTATCCATCCAGTTCCTATGAGGGCACAAGTGTAGAGCAGATGCGGTATAATTGTGGTAAGGCGATGGCGAAGCGTGATAATGTAAAGCCGGATATCGTAGCCGGGGTACCGGATTCCGGTATTGCTCATGCAATCGGCTACGCAAATGAATCAGGAATCCCATTTTCCAGACCATTTATCAAATATACACCGACCTGGCCACGTTCCTTCATGCCAACGATCCAGAGTAAGAGAAATCTGATCGCAAAGATGAAGCTGTTAGCAGTGGATGAGCTGATCCGTGATAAGAGCCTTCTGCTGATCGATGATTCGATCGTACGTGGAACCCAGCTTCGTGAAACAACTGAATTCTTATATGAGAGTGGTGCGAAGGAAGTACATATCCGTCCGGCCTGCCCTCCGTTATTATACGGATGTAAATATCTGAATTTCTCCCGTTCATCATCAGAAATGGATCTGATCACCCGTCGTGTGATCGATCGTCTGGAGAATGGAAATGTAACCGATGAGGTATTACAGGAGTATGCAGATCCGGAATCTGAGAAATACGAAACAATGGTTGAGGAGATCCGTAAGGAACTGAACTTTACATCATTGCGTTTCAATCGCTTGGACGATATGCTGGAATCCGTTGGAATCGATAAGTGCAAGCTGTGTACTTATTGTTGGGATGGTAAAGAATAGGGAAAAATCATTCAGAAAAAGTCAAAAAAATTTAAAATCGCTCTTGACAACAAAAAAACAGAGTGCTAAATTAGCAGTTAACAAAGAGCAAATGCAACGAACAGAATACGATCATTAAAAAAGGAGTATTTCAGAGAGCCGTCGGGTGGTGTGAGACGGTGTATGTTTTTAGTGATTATCCTCTGCGAGCAGTGCACTGAATTCCAGATATGGACATTAGGTGTCACCGGTTTTCTACCGTTACAAAGAAACTTATTTCTACAGTGTGAGCTTATGAGATGAGGTTGAGTGGTCATTTTTTTGAATGGCAAATAAAGTGGTAACGCGGAAGTTTAATGGCTTTCGTCTTTATGAAATTACATGAAGACGAAAGCTTTTTTTAATTTATAGGAAAGGTCGTCCTATAAAAGATATGTTTTTGTATAAACTCTTTGTGAACATACTATAATCAAGTATCTGCCACATGGCGGAAGGAAGGAGAATGATATGAATAGTTTGGTAATTATTCTTATCGCAGTAGTAGTTTTAGGAGCTGGCTATCTGGGTTACGGAAGATGGCTTGCTAAGAAATGGGGCATAGATGCAAATGCAAAGACCCCGGCCGTTGCAAATGAAGATGGAAAGGATTATGTACCATCATCAAAGCTTACAGTATTTGCACATCAGTTTTCATCCATCGCAGGTGCGGGACCTGTACAGGGACCAATCATTGCGGCAATGTTTGGATGGGTACCGGTTTTACTCTGGCTGCTTGTCGGAGGCGTATTCTTCGGTGCAGTGCAGGATTTCGGTTCTCTGTATGCATCCGTTAAAAATGAGGGTAAGTCCATCGGACTTGTTATTGAGAAGTACATAGGCAAGGCAGGAAGAAGATTCTTCTCGCTGTTCTGCTGGCTCTTTACACTTCTTGTTATTGCAGCCTTTACATCTATGGTTTCATCAACATTTAACGGATTTACAACAGGTGCTGACGGAGCAGTAACAAAGAACTTTAACGGCGCAGCAGCCGCTACAGTATCTATGTTATTCATTGTTGTCGCTATGGTGCTCGGTGTTGTTATGAAGACCTGCAAGAATATGAAGGAGTGGGTGAAAGCAATCGTAGCCATCGCCCTCATCGTTGCAATGTTTGCAGTAGGTATGAAGCTTCCTTGGTACTTAAACGGTGACCAGTGGAACTACGTTATCATGGCATATCTGTTCCTTGCATCCGTACTTCCTATGTGGTTACTTATGCAGCCAAGAGATTACATGACAACATTCATGCTTGTTGGTATGTTGGTTGGAGCATTTGTCGGTGTTCTGGTTGGACATCCGAATATGGGACTGAACGCTTTCAATGGTTTCACAGTTGTATCGTCAACAGGTGCTAAGAGTTATCTGTTCCCAACACTGTTTGTAACGATCGCCTGTGGTGCGGTTTCCGGTTTCCACAGCCTTGTTTCATCAGGAACATCATCAAAGACGATCAGAAATGAAAAAGATATGTTATTTGTAGGTTATGGCGCAATGATCCTTGAGACACTCCTCGGTGTTATCTCATTGATCGTAGTTGGTGCAGTAGCAGTTGGAGGAAAAGCACCGGAAGGACTTACACCATTCCAGATCTTCTCACAGGGTATCGCAGGTTTCCTTGAGAAGTTCGGACTTCCAAATTCAGTAGCGAATGTATTCATGACCATGTGTGTATCAGCACTTGCTCTTACATCACTTGATTCAGTCGCACGTATCGGACGTATGTCATTCCAGGAGCTGTTCATGGGAGATACTACAGATCCATCCCAGATGCCTGTATGGCAGAAGATTCTTACAAATAAGTATTTAGCTACAGTTATAACATTGTTCTTTGGTTACCTTCTCTGCAAGGGTGGATATTCAAATGTATGGCCACTCTTCGGATCAGCAAACCAGATGCTTGCAGCACTTGTACTGATCGGTGTAGCAGTATTCCTCAAGGCAACAAGCAGAAAGCATGCAATGCTTTATCCGCCAATGCTTATAATGCTTGCTGTAACATTTACAGCTATCGTTCTCAACGTAATCGGAAATATCCAGAAGTTCCAGGCCGGAACCGGTACATTCCTTGTTGAAGGACTTCAGCTCATTGTTGCAGTATTCCTTATCGTACTTGGTATCATTGTAGCAATTACATGTATCAGAAAACTTGTTCTTATGAAGAATGAGAAAGCTGCTGAAAAGGAAGCATAAAATAATATTCAAATAAAAAACAATAAACGTAAAATAAATAATAATTTTAAATTGTAAAAAATAATATTCATTAAAAACTGTGGCGTGGAAGATATACAGATATCCTCCCACCACAGTTTTTGTGTTATAGAGAGGTATATAATAGAAACAATATAATCAGGAAATTCTCTATATGATATTGGATAATTATTTTTTAAAAGTAAGAGCTGTCCTTAAAATACTATGGAATTGACAATCTTTATCAAAACGCGTATGTTTAATTAAATGTTAGTTTATAACTGGATAAAATCAGTTCGAGATAAAAGCAAATAAATCGTCTATTTAAGCAGATAGTGTTTATAATAAAACATGGCACGGGAATATAGCGGTTACCAGTGTGTTTAGCTGAATTATAGCGAGCATTTCGTAAATGAGGAACACACTGGCAGCGAATGCGGTGTGCTGTTTGAGCCCGAAGGGCGAGTTGCACAGAGGGCATGGGCGGATAAGCCGGTGTGACGAATAGAAAGCGGAGCGTATTTGCTAAATGCACTGGTAACCGCTATATAACCGGGGCATGTTTTATCACAAGAGAAGTGATTAAATAGACGATTTAGCGAAAAAACAGGAGGTATGAAGATGAAGCTGGTAGTATGTTTTCCGGGAATCGGCTATCACTGCGACAAGCCACTGTTATATTATGGCAGGCGCGTGGCAGAATCCGTAGGATATAAAGAATATAAGAACGTAGAATATGTGAATCGGATCGGAAACGTCAAAGGTGATCCGGTAAAAATGCAGGCAGCATTTGAAGACCTGTACGGACAGACAGAGAAAATATTAAAAGATATAGATTTTTCCGGGTATGACAGCATTTTATTCTTATCAAAAAGTGTAGGAACGATCATTGCGACTACTTATGCAGAACGACATAAGATACCATGCAGGCATGTGCTGTATACTCCGCTTGAGGCGACATTTGACAATTGCGCATCTGATCTGTCGGGGAGAGCCATAGCATTTACAGGAACGGCTGATCCGTGGGTGGAGAGCACCGATGCAATTACAGATCGGTGCCAAAAAGCAGGGATTCCGGTTCATGTGATAGAGGAAGCAAATCATTCCTTAGAGACAGCCGATGTATGGAAGAATCTGAAGAATCTGGAAGACATCATGAAGCTGACGGCAGAATTTATTAAATAATGTGTATTGTTTATTGTGATATATGCCACTGCCGCCTGTATAGCCTGCAGAATCATAGCGAGCATTTCGTAATGAGGAACACGCTGGCAGCGAATGCGGGTGCCTGTCTGAGCCCGAAGGGCGAGTTGCACAGGAGCATGAGCGGATAGGCGCGTGTGACGAGTAGAAAGCGTAGCGTATTCTGCAGGCTATACAGGCGGCAATGGCATATATCACAATAAACATTTCATCTATAGACTGACAAAAAATATCTTGACTTTGAGCGAACTCTAAGTGTTATAGTAAGGAAAAATCAAATGAAGGATGGTGGCGCAGATGACGATCAAGGAAGTAAGTGAGAAATTTGGTATCTCACAGGATACCCTTCGGTATTATGAGCGTGTAGGACTGATTCCACCGGTTACAAGAACTCCGAGTGGAAACAGAGATTATCAGGAATCGGATCTTGGCTGGGTAGAAAATGCAGTTTGTATGCGGAATGCCGGCGTTCCAATCGAGGCATTGATTGAGTATGTGAAACTGTATCAGATGGGAGATACGACGTTTGAGGCAAGACGGCAGCTATTGCAGGAACAGTATGACGCATTGCGGGAGCAGAAAGAACAGATCGAGGCGACCATGAAGCGGCTTGCCTATAAGGTATCGCGCTATGAGAAAGCGGTACAGACCGGCGTATTGTCATGGGATAAGGAGGATTGTTAGAAATTATGTATATTGAACAGATTAACGGACCTGAAGATGTAAAAAAATTGAATATAGAAGAAATGACGGCGATGGCAGCAGAGATGCGACAGGCATTGCTGGTTCGTGCAAGTAAGCATGGCGGACATTTTGGACCGAATTTTGGTATGGTAGAAGCAACGATCGCGATGCATTATGTATTTGAGTCGCCAAAGGACAAGATCGTATATGATGTATCCCACCAGAGTTATCCGCATAAGATGCTGACAGGCAGAAAGGATGCTTATCTCTACGAAGAACATTACGATGATGTATCCGGATATACAAATCCAAAAGAAAGTGAGCATGATTTCTTTGAGATCGGACATACATCTACATCTGTCAGTCTTGCCTGTGGCCTTGCGAAAGCCAGAGATCTGAAAAAGGAAGATAGCAACGTGATCGCTGTGATCGGTGATGGTTCATTAAGCGGTGGCGAGGCATTGGAAGGTCTTGACTATGCGGCTGAGCTTGGTGGCAATCTGATCATTGTTGTAAATGATAATGATATGTCGATCGCTGAGAATCATGGTGGTTTATATCAGAATCTGAAACTGCTTCGTGAGACAAATGGGCAGGCAGAATGTAATCTGTTCCGTGCAATGGGACTTGATTATGTATATGTAGATAAAGGAAATGATATTGCTGCATTGATCGCAGCATTTGAATCTGTAAAAGACAGTAAGAAACCGGTTGTCGTGCATATTAAAACTTTAAAAGGAAAAGGCTATGCACCGGCAGAACAGAATAAGGAACAGTGGCATTGGTGTATGCCATTTGACCTTGAAACAGGAAAGTCTTTGATGGAATTTGACGGAGAAGATTATTCCGACGTAACCAGAGATTATCTCTTAAAGAAAATGAAGGAAGATCCATCTGTAGTTACGATCACATCGGCAACACCTACCGTTATGGGATTTACAGAGGATAAGAGAAAAGAAGCGGGCAGCCAGTTTATTGATGTAGGTATCGCAGAGGAGACAGCGGTTGCACTGGCATCCGGTATTGCGGCAAATGGCGGCAAGCCTGTATATGGTGTATACAGTTCATTTATCCAGCGGACATATGATCAGTTGACACAGGATCTGTGTATCAATAACAACCCTGCAACGATCGTTGTATTTGCAGGATCTGTATATGGAATGAATGATGTGACACATCTTGGATTACAGGATATTCCGATGCTTACAAGTATTCCGGGGCTTGTGTATCTGGCACCGACAACCAAAGAGGAATATCTGGCAATGCTTGACTGGAGCGTGGAGCAGACAGAGCATCCGGTTGCGATCAAGCTTCCGGGAGCTGCGATGGTATCGGACGGAAAGGCTGTAACAAAGGATTTCAGTCAGTTAAATAAATACGAAGTAACTAAAAAGGGAAGCAAGATTGCTGTTATCGGTGCAGGTACTTTCTACCAGCTTGGAACAGATGCGGCAGCACTGATCGAGGAGCAGACAGGAGTTGCGCCAACCATCATTAACCCACTGTATGTTTCCGGTATGGATGAAGAACTCTTGAATGGTCTGAAGAAAGATCATGATATCGTGATCACGTTAGAGGACGGTTATCTGGAAGGCGGCTTCGGTCAGAGAATCGCCGGCTTCTATGGTGATTCTGATATGAAGGTTCTGAATTACGGTTTAAAGAAATTCTTCTATGACCGCTACGATGTAAATGAAGTATTAAAAGAAAATCATCTGACAGCAGAACAGATTGTAGAAGATGTGAAGAAGGTTTTATAAATACTTTAAATGACAGGAATGGCTGGGCTGTGTAAAAATAAATTATCAAATGAAGGTGCTTTCGGTCACCTGCTACTATAACTCGATGTAACTTCGGTTCTATGTGAATGTTATATTAATAGAGGAAAGTAACAAGTTGCCGGGAGCACTTTTTTATTATTTTATATGTTCAAAAAGCAATCAGAGTGATATAATAAATGTACGCAAATTGCTGCGAAAAAATATAAAAAATGAGAGGATGAAACAAGTATGAAGAAAATTATGAGAAACATATTGATTGCAATGCTGATATTCTCATTAAGTTGTTTTTATGGACAACCACTTGGAGCGGAAGCAAGCAGTACAAAGACGAAGGAGCCGGCTAAGGCAACAATCACTTCGGTAAGTCTGGATCGGGAGTTTAGCACAGTCGATATAAGTTGGAAACGTGTAAAGCAGGCGAATGGTTATCAGGTAGCATATAAAAAATCAACGGCATCTTCTTACAAAAAAGAAAAACTGGAGGGGAAAAATTCCACAGAAGATTCTATTTATGTAAACAGTACAAAATCAGCATATAATGTTAAAGTAAGAGCTTATCGGAAAGTCAAAGAGAATGGCAAGACAAAGACCTATTATGGACCATGGTCAAAAGTAAAAATTATAAATCAGAAAAAGACGGTAAAGAAACCATCTTCAACTAATAAAAATTCCGGCAGTTCATCGAAGAAGCCGTCATCAGGCAGCAGTTCCAATAGTGGTAATTCAGGCGGAAGTGGTTCCGGATATAGTGGAAGCGGATCTGGTAGCAGCGGTTCAGGAAACAATGGAAATGGTTCTGGTGGTTATGTCTGGATTCCAAGAACGGGAACGAAATATCACAGTACATCTACATGCAGTGGAATGAAAAATCCTTCTAAAGTAACGGTATCACAGGCAAGATCATGGGGCTATACACCATGTAAAAAGTGTTATTAAAGTAAAAGTAATACAGTATAAAAAATTGCTTACAGGTAATATTAATCAGAAATAATGTTTGATAAAGGAGATTAAACAATGTCGATGATTAACAGAGAAGTAAGCGATTTTTTTGTGCATGCATATCAAAATGGTGAATTTAAAATGGTAACCAGGGACGACATATTAGGCGGATGGAGTGTATTTTTCTTTTATCCGGCAGATTTTACATTTGTCTGCCCGACGGAGTTGTCAGATCTGCAGGATAGATATGAGGATTTCAAGGCTGTCGGGTGTGAGGTTTATTCCATATCAACAGATACGCATTTTGTGCATAAGGCATGGCATGATACATCGGAAAAGATTGGAAAGATCACGTTTCCGATGTTGGCAGATCCAAATCATGAATTATGTGAAGATTTTGAAGTGATGATCGAATCAGATGGGATGGCAGAACGTGGCAGCTTCATCATCAACCCGGAAGGGCGAATTGTTTCCTATGAAGTCAGTGCAGGAAATGTCGGGCGAAATGCAGATGAACTGTTTCGTAAAATGCAGGCATGCCAATTTGTTGCGGAGCATGGAGACGAGGTCTGCCCTGCCAAATGGCAGCCGGGAGGAGCTACGCTGCGTCCAAGTCTGGATCTTGTAGGGAGATTGTAAGAATGAAGAATGAAAATATGTATGATGTGGTGATTGCAGGCGCGGGACCGGCGGGGCTTACAGCAGCTATTTATCTGGCGAGAGCCTGTTACCGGGTGCTTGTTGTCGAGAAAGAGAAGATTGGCGGACAGATCACGATAACAGAAGAGGTGGTGAACTATCCGGGAATAGAGAAAACAGATGGAAAATCCCTGACCGCTGCTATGTACAGACAGGCAGAGAATTTTGGTGCAGAATTCCTGATGGCAGAGGTTGAAAAGCTGGATGTAGATGGAGAATATAAAATCGTGCATACAAATAAGGGCAACTTTTCCTGTTATGGAATTCTGCTCGCAACCGGAGCACATCCGAGAATGATCGGATTTGAGGGGGAGAAACGGTTTAAAGGACGGGGCGTAGCTTATTGCGCAACTTGTGATGGAGAGTTCTTCACCGGCAAGGAAATATTTGTTGTGGGTGGCGGTTATGCCGCTGCGGAGGAAAGTGTATTCCTTACCAAGTATGCCAGCCATGTGACGATATTGATCCGGGGCGAAGATTTTTCCTGCCCTAAATCATCGGCGGATAAAGCCAGAGCAAATGAAAAAATTACGGTGCTTACCAGTACTGAGATCGTCCGCGCGGAGGGTGAAGATGTCCTGACAACATTGGTGTATAAAAATGTGAAAACAGGAGAAGAAAGTGTATATCATGCGCCAAAAGGAGATACGTTTGGTATTTTCGTATTTGCCGGATACGAGCCGGAGACTTCGTTGCTGCAGGGAAAAGCAGAGATTGATGAAAAGGGATATGTAATTACGGATGCTTCCAGACAGACCAGTATATCGGGTGTTTATGCGGCTGGCGATGTCTGCCAGAAAAATCTTCGTCAGGTAGTGACGGCAGTCGGTGATGGTGCAGTTGCAGCGACAGAGCTTGAACGGTATGTGGCAGCCATGCAGAAAAAGAATGGAGCAAAGCCATCACGGAATTTGCGGGAAAATAAACAATCAAAGGAGAAGAATGTTACACAGGAGAAAAAGCGTGAAGGAATGCAGTCTGTGGTCGCTGAAAATACCGGATATGAAATGCATAAAACTGGACAACAGAAACAGCCGGAAGCAGAAGATTCATCGTCGGACGAGTTCTTTGATGAAGAGACGGAAAAGCAGTTAGATGAGGTCTTTGACCGCATGGCGCATCCGCTGATCCTGAAATTATATCTGAATCAGAAGCAGGAGTCAGTGCAGCTAAAACAATATATGGAAGCTATGAGCAGACGAACCGAAAAGCTCAGTGTAATCGTAGCAGAGGAAGGGGCAGGCGGGGATTCTGTTCCGGCAAACGAACGACCATTTGTCAGGATTTTGGGAGAAGACGGAAGTGATACCGGGCTTGGCTTCCATGGTGTACCGGGTGGACATGAATTCACTTCTTTTGTGATTGGCTTATATAATGCTGCCGGACTGGGACAAGAAGTGGATGCACAGATAATGGAGCGTATTCATGCGATCAAAAAGCCGCTTCATATCAAGATTCTTGTAACACTTGCCTGTTCCATGTGCCCCGATCTTGTCATCGCAGCACAGAAAATAGCCGCAGAAAATCCACAGGTTACAGCAGAGATTTACGATGTGATGCTATATCCATCTTATCAGAAACGCTATAAGGTTATGAGCGTACCGTGCCTTGTTGTGAATGATGAACATGTGGCATTTGGAAGAAAGACATTACCGGAGCTATTAGACTATCTGGATGAGATTTTATAAAATAATAGAGCATCTCTTTACTGGATATATATTCGGTAAAGGGATGCTCCTTTTATTTTGAATAATTTGTGATCGTGTAAAATAGGATATTAGACAACACAGATTAAATAAAAAGATTGACACCCTACAAAATAGGGTATACTATTTAGAAAAAAGGAGGGATGAATTAACGAATGATAAGAACATTTATTGAAATACCATTATTTACAAAACGGTGAAAAGAAATAGGGCTTGGGGAAGATGAGTTACGAGCATTGCAAATTATGCTATTAAAAAATCCAGAATCAGGACCGGTAATGGAAGGAACTGGTGGAATACGTAAGGTACGGTTCCCATTAGAAAATAGAGGAAAGAGTGGTAGTGTTCGTGTATGTTATACGGATTTTGCAGAATATGAAGTTACCTATCTAATAACTGCATTTGAAAAGAAAAGTCAGGAAAATCTGACAAATGAAGAAAAAAATGTACTTAAGAAGTTGGTAAAATCTTTGAAAGAGGAAACGGCAAAGAATAGGAGATGATTTCTATGGGTTCATTATTTGATGATTTAAAACAGGGATTGGAAGAAGCAATAGAGTATGAAAAAGGACAGGGAAAAGCTCGCGTAAAAACATATATGATAATGCCAGTGAAAGAATATTCAAATACAGAAATTCGTGAGATCAGGATGCGGGCAGGAATGACACAGGGAGTTTTTGCATCTTATATGGGTGTTTCGAAGAAAACAGTAGAGGCATGGGAGTGTGGCAGAACACACCCAACCGGACCAGCGTTTCGTTTGCTTGATATCTTAGCTTCCGAAGATCTGGATGAAACAGAATTTGTAGTAGCAAAATAATAAGAAGAAAAAATAAAAAGAACGTCCTTCTGCCTGGTATCAATGTTCATTAATATAACATCAGTGAGATTTCGTTGTGCGGTGCACATAACCAGATCAGAGTAAGCTACACTAAGCTCAAACTACGCTAATGCTTGTTTTCACTAAGTGTACTTACATGGCACGCACTAACCTCAGACTTCGCGTTAACGCTCGTATTCACTAAGTGCTCCGCTCAGCCGCAGGCGAGTTAGCACAGGAGTATTTACGAATAAGTTATGTGCAACAAACAGAAATCGTAACGAGTTATATAATGGGCATTGATACCAGGCAGAAGGACGTTCTTTTCGTTTTGAAAACTTACATTTGTGTACAACAGGATACAAATAGGATATAATTGCCATGTATGATAGGTTCAGAATCCAAGATATCGAGAGATTAAAAATGAATTCTGGAAATGGGGAGCGCTATGAGTTACAACATTTTACTGGTAGAAGATGAAGCAGGAATTGCAGATGGCATCATGGATTACATGAAAGAGAGTGAGATCACATTTACCTGGGCGGCGGACGGAGACGAGGCACTTGCTCTGGTGTACGAACATGAATATGATCTGGCACTTTTAGATGTGATGCTGCCGGGGGCAGATGGATTTGAGATATGCAGAGCCATCCGGGCAAAGAGTTACGTTCCGATCATTTTTCTGACCGCCAGAGGCAGAGAAGAAGACCGGCTTTATGGGTACGATCTCGGTTGTGATGATTACGTTGTGAAACCATTTTCCATGGAAGAGCTTCAGGCGAAGATCCAGTCATTTTTGCGTAGGTCGAAAGGCTTGTGGACGAAGAATCAGGTGATCCAGGTGGGAGACATCAAGATGTATCCGGACAGACTGCTTGTTGAGGCAGCAGGAGAAGAGGTCCGGCTTGCACCAAAAGAATATGCGATGCTCAAATACCTGATGGAGCATAAGGGCATGATCGTGACAAGGGATGATATGCTTGTCCGGTTATGGGGGTATGATTACGATGGTGGTGACCGTGTGGTTGACAACCATGTAAAGAAGCTTCGCAAAGCACTTGGTGACAGCGGTAAACTGGTAAAGACCGTATTTGCAAAAGGATATCGGATGGAGTAATCAGATCAGAGAGGTGGACTATCATATGAAGAAAAAAGAAAAGAAATATTATGGGAAAAAAAAGAAGTTTTATTCCTTCTTTTTAAAGATTTTTATTCCGTTTATTATTGTAACATCGATACTTGGGGGTATCATTACAGCATTTTTAAACCTGACATTTCAGAATAATATATCGAGCAATGTGCAGGCTGCAGAAAAGACGATCCGTCAGGCAGGCATAAAATACTGGAATATTTATCAGACGGAGCTTGAAGAACAGAAAGACGCAGATTACGAGTTCCAGACACCGTATGATCATTATATTGGAAATATGATATATTTGAATAATCTGTCAATGGCTGCGTTAAATGACAGTGAGGTGGTCAATATGCAGGGATTTATTCATTTGTATCAGAAGGACGATGCCGGTAATCTGACAGAGATCACGGATCAGAAGGATAAGGTATTTCTTCAAATCAATGATACATCTGAGAACAAATATATGCTGTATTGTGATAATGATATATTTGAAGCGGCTGTTCCTGAAATAAAGGATATGTCTGCGGATTTTTCACTTGATAAAATGAATGAGATCTATGTATCAGGAATGCAGTTTTATCCGGCTTCCTATACCTGTTTTGCAGATGGGGAGGAGCAGGAAAGAACGGTATCAGAGATACCGGATGGTTATGTGAAGCTGGATCAGAGTTCGGGATTTACCATTCCGCATGGAGTCGTTGGCTGCATACCAACATCGTTAAAGGTTGACCGGTATACAGGTACGGATGAGATCGTGAATGATTATCAGAATAATTCCAATTGGGAATATGTGGAAGATACAGAAAAATGTGCATACGGCACACATGCAGTCTATGCATTTCCTGTCAACAATGATAATACTGCTTTTGCGGTCATAGATTATCATTATAATATTGTAAAGTCACTGATGGGACATATGATCATTTATACATGGCTTGGGGTAGTGCTTGGAAGTGCATTGATCTCACTTCTGATCGCATATGTAATGTACAGATCCTATAAATCAGCGTATGATATGGAGCAGTACAGACGAACAACTTCAAATGCGATGGCGCATGATCTCAAAAGTCCGCTTGCCGTTATTTCTCTGTATGCCGAGAATCTGAAATCAGGAAAGAATCCGGAGAAGAACCAGTATTATATGGATGGGATATTAAATGAAGTAAAGGCAATGAATGAACAGGTTGCATCCATCCTTGATATGGCAAAGGCAGAGGATGTAAACACAGAGCTTCATAAGACTAAAGTTGATATCAGGAACATCATAAATACAGCAGCAGAGGTATATGCGGAAACAATTAAAACTAAAAATATCAGGCTTGACATTCAGGGAAGCTGCCAGATCGAAGCAGACGAGACTCTGATGTATCAGGCAGTTATGAATATGATGGATAATGCGATTAAGTATGTTACAAAGGATGGAAAGATCACAGTTCAGATGAGCGATGAGAGCCTTTCCATTCAGAATACAAGTGAGCCGATTCCGGAAGATGTTTTAAGGAATATTTGGAATCCATTTGTCAAAGGGGATAACAGCAGACATGGACACAAAGGAACCGGGCTTGGCTTATCCATCGTCAAAACCATTATGGATCGCCATGGATTTACCTGTGAGATGAAAAATACAGGTGATGGTGTGGAAGTGAAGGTGGACTTCAGATAAGTTAATAATAAGGAGTGCCGGCAATGACATTACAACAGTTAAAATATGTGATAACAGTAGCGGATACTGGAACGATCACGGAAGCAGCAAATAAGCTGTATATTTCGCAGCCAAGTCTGACAAATGCGATCCATGAACTGGAAAAGGAAATGAATATCGTCATTTTCAACCGGACGAATAAGGGTATCAGTCTTTCAAAGGAAGGAGAGATATTCTTAGGATATGCAAGACAGGTTTTAGAGCAGGCGGCTATTTTAGAAGACAAATATAAGGGAAATGATGGTGGCAAGAAACAGTTCTGTGTATCAACCCAGCATTATTCATTTGCCGTTAATGCGTTTGTAGATCTGGTCAAGCAGTATGGACAGGATGAATATGATTTCAGTATACGGGAGACACAGACTTATGAGATCATCGAAGATGTAGCAAGGATGAGAAGTGAGATCGGAATCTTATTCCTGAATGATTTTAATGAAGCAGTATTGCGTAAGCTCCTGCGTTCGCATGATCTGGAATTTCATTTGCTGTTTGTAGCCAGACCGCATGTATTTATCAGCAGAAAACATCCACTTGCCGACAAGACGGTCATAACAAATGAAGAACTTGAGGACTATCCATATCTCTCATTTGAACAGGGAGAGCATAATTCCTTTTATTTTTCAGAAGAGATTTTCTCATCTTTTGAGCGGAAACGGAATATCCGTGTCCGGGACAGAGCTACGTTATTTAACCTGCTGATCGGGTTAAATGGCTATACCGTGTGCAGCGGTGTGATCGATAAGAAACTGAATGGCAGAGACATCATAGCAGTTCCTCTTGCAGATGAGAGTGATATGCGGATCGGATATATCACACATAAGAAAGGAATGATCAGCCGGCTGGGAAATACATATTTGGAGGTTCTGAAAAAATATCTGGGTCCGGAACCGCCCAGACGAAAACTGGAACATCGGGGACGCTTTAATGAACTTGGCAGAGATGGGGAAATGCTGACGGATGTTACAGATAAGATAGATGAACATATAAAGAAGCTGAAATAAAACCAAAAAGGATTTTGTTTTGATATAGTTTAAAACTATGGAAAACAGAATCCTTTTTGTATTATACAGATCTTGTTCATTGCCATATAATAAGCGGGAAATCACGGCTGGAAAATAAGCAGAGTGGTTATTATGGAAATGATTTGAATTATATGGAGGATAAAGCAATGAGTCAGTTACAGACACCATTTCGTTATGATTATGTAGGAAGCTTTCTTCGCCCTGCAAAATTAAAGAAGGCGAGAAGACAGTTTGATAAGGAAAATATCTCATACGATGAATTAAAGAAAGTAGAAGATGAAGCGATCACAGAGCTTATAACAAAGATAAAAGAATCAGGCTATCATGTTATTACAGATGGTGAATTCCGTCGTGCAACCTGGCATCTTGATTTTATGTGGGGATTTGATGGAATCGGACATACACCTACAAAGACAGGCCTTCCATTCCATGGTGAAGCAGCTATGGTTGATGATACTTATCTGGTCGGAAAAGTCGGTATATCCAAAGAGCATCCATTTGTAGAGCATTTTAAGTTCGTAAAACAGTTTGAAGATGAGAATACAGTAGCAAAACAGACAATGCCATCTCCGGCTCAGTTTCTTGCGCAGTTTACGATGCCATTCAACCGTGTGGAGACAGAGAAATACTACACATCCGATGCAGATCTGGTAAAGGATATTGTAGATGCATATGGAAAAGTGATCCAGGATCTGTACAATGCAGGATGCAGAAATATCCAGCTTGATGACTGTACCTGGGGCATGATGGCAGACAGAAGCGGACATCTTGCATATGGTACAACTGCGGAGGGATTAAAGGAAATTCAGAAGATCCATAAGGATATCAATAATCAGGTAATCGCAAATGCACCAAAGGATCTGACGATCAATACACATGTATGTCGTGGTAATTTCCATTCTACTTATGCAAACAGTGGTGCTTATGATCCTGTGGCAGATATCCTGTTTGGAGAGGAAAATGTAAATGCGTATTATCTGGAATTCGATGATGAACGTTCCGGCGGATTTGCTCCGCTTGCAAAGGTTTCCGGTGATAAGAAGGTTGTGCTTGGTCTTATTACAACGAAATCACCAAAGCTTGAAAATAAGGAAGAAGTAATTGCCCGTATAAAGGAGGCTGCAAATTATATTCCACTTGACAGATTGTATCTCAGCCCACAGTGTGGATTTGCATCCTGTGAGATCGGTAATAAGCTGACCGAGAAAGAACAGTGGGATAAGCTTCGTCTTGTAAAAGAGATTGCAGAAGAAGTGTGGTAGAGCTATAATAAAGAATGTGACAGGTCACAGTTATGGGCTGGTCGAAAAACCCAGGTCCAACCAAAAGAACAGGCGGGGGGACTTCCCCCCGTTTTTATATCACATATTTAGAAATAAAGGTATAAAATAAAATCCGCAATGTTTTGATATATTGCGGATTTTGTTTTAAAACGATATATGTTTAAACAACGCAACTGCACATAATACAATGGCAAGTGGTACATAGAGGTAACGTCCGATGGAATACCAGAGTGTGCCACGATTCTTTTTGCTGCCGCAGTTGACAGCTTCGAGCAGGTCATCCTTTTTCATGATATAGAACCATGAGACAGCACCGATGGTTGCGCCAATCGGGATGATGTAGATAGAAACAATATCCATCCAAGGTCCCCATTTGGAGATCGTCTCCATACCGATGCCACAGCCAAGGCATAACACACCGATGATGATCAGGACTGCGGTACGGCTGAGCTTCGGAAACTGGTGTAAGAGTGATTCGGCAACCGCCTCAAACATATTCTGAAGGGAGCTTACACCGGCGAAGATCATTGCTATATACAGGATAATTGCAAATAACCGTCCGAGCGGAATGTTCTGTAAGATGGTCGGCAGGGTAACAAAGAGAAGGCTTGGACCTGCTCCGACATCAACGCCATAAGAGAAACATGCCGGGATAATGACCAGTGCTGCGACAACGGCAGCGATCGTATCAAAGATCGCAGTATGTCTGGCAACTCCGACAACATCTTCATCCTTTGACAGATAAGCGCCATAGACGATCATGCCGCTTCCCGTAACTGACAGGGAGAAGAATGCCTGTCCCATTGCCCAGATCCAGATCATAGGATCAGCAAGCTTTGACCAGTCCGGTGTGAACATGAATTTATATCCTTCTGCTGCGCCCGGAAGCATAGCAACACGGACTGCAAGGATCAGAAAAATGATGAAGAATAACGGCATCATGATCTTATTTGTCTTTTCTATACTATGTGCACCGAAGAACAGAGTCAGAAGCGTTCCGGCTACCACGATAATGTGAAGCGGGATCACAGAGAACGGTTTGGATGAAAATGAATCAAACCAGACTGCTGTATCTTCATGCATTAAAGTTCCGATCAGAGAATCAAGGAAGGCTTTTAAAATATACGAAACGATGATCGCATAACCGATCGCGATACATAAGGAGCCTGCAAGTGGAAGCCAGCCAAGCAGTCCACCTGCAGTACCGGCTTTTTTACCTCTTGTTTCCCATGCATATTTATAAGCACCAAGTGTTCCTGTTCCGGCTCTTCGTCCGATCGCAAATTCGGTCGGAAGTGCCACATAGCTGAATATAAAGATAAAAAGCAGGTAGATCAGCAGAAATGCGCCGCCACCATTACTTCCCAATTTATTTGGAAATCCCCAGACATTTGCCATACCAACGGCAGAACCAACAGAAGCCAGAATGAACCCCCATCTGCTTCCAAAACTTTTCGTATTTTTATTACTCATAAACTAACCTTATCTCAGTTAAATAACTGCTTTCTATATATTACTCATACTGTTCCAGTTTAAAGGTTTACAGTCGAAAAAGCAACAAAAATATTATTCACCTATTGACATGGTAGGTGAATAGGAATATTATCTTTGTAGCATAATTTGGAAAGAGGGAGAAATACTATGGTCATCTCGTCAAAAGGACGGTATGCATTACGCGTTATGGTTTATCTGGCGGTAAATCATGATGGCAGTTTTATACCATTAAAAGAAATATCACAACACGAAGAGCTGTCACAGAAATATCTGGAAAGTATCACCCGGATGCTGTCAAAAGCACATCTGATCGAAGCGGCAAGCGGACATGGAGGTGGCTATCGTCTGACCAGAGAACCGGAGGAATACAGTGTGGGAGAGATCCTCAAGCTGACCGAAGGGACCCTTGCACCGGTATCCTGCCTGAAGGATGATTCAGTACCATGTGACCGGTCGGAATTATGTTATACATTACCGATCTGGCAAGGACTTGCCGATCTGATCAATAATTATTTTGATAATATGACACTTGCCGATGTGGCAGGAAAAGCCGGACAAACAGTGAAAGAATAGATGGATATACAGGAGGCACGAATATGTCAGAGAAACAGTTATTAAATGTAAAGAATTTGTATGTAGATGTAGAGGAGAAGCAGATCCTTCACGGTGTAGATCTGTCAATCGGAAAGGGTGAGACACACGTTCTCATGGGACCAAACGGAACAGGTAAATCAACACTTGGCTATGCACTCATGGGAAATCCAAGATACACCATAAAGAGCGGAGAGATCTGGTTTCAGGGTAAAAATATTACAGAGACTCCTGTCAATGAGCGGGCGAAAGCAGGAATCTTCCTGTCCTTCCAGAATCCATTAGAGGTTCCGGGTGTGACTTTAAGTTCATTTATCAGAAATGCATTGGAGCAGAAGACAGGAAAGAGACAGCGTTTATATGATTTCAAGAAAGAGCTGGAGCGTACAATGGAGATCCTTCAGATGGATCCATCCTATGCAGAACGTGATCTGAATGTCGGATTTTCCGGTGGTGAGAAAAAGAAGGCAGAGATCTTACAGCTCCTGATGCTGAAGCCTTCACTTGCAATCCTTGATGAGACAGATTCCGGTCTGGACGTTGATGCTGTAAGAACAGTATCTGCCGGTATCGAAGAATACCAGAAGAATTGCAAGGGCAGTCTTCTGATCATTACCCATAGTACGAAGATTCTGGAGTCCTTATCTGTTGATCATACACACGTTATGGTAGAAGGTAAGATTATACAGACCGGTGATGCATCTCTGGTAGAGGAGATCAACCGGAATGGATTTGCAAAATATGAGAAGACAGAGCAGAATCAGTAGTCTTTGAAAGGAGCATCCGATAGATATGAAAGAAAAAACATATGTAGAAGACATAGACAGAAATATATATGACTTCAAAGATGATGAAAAAGATGCTTATAAGATCAAGGCAGGACTGACGCCAGAGATCGTTGAGCAGCTTTCGAAAGAGAAACATGATCCGGCATGGATGCAGACCTTCCGTCTGGAATCCCTGCAGATCTATAATAATATGGAAGTACCGGACTGGGGACCATCGATTGAAGGTCTGAATATGGACAACATCGTAACCTATGTCAGACCAAATACAAATATGAAAGCAAAATGGTCTGATGTGCCGGAAGATATCAAGAATACATTTGAACGACTGGGCATCCCACAGGCAGAGAGAAAATCTCTTGCAGGTGTCGGAGCACAGTATGATTCCGAGCTGGTATACCACAATGTCCGTCAGGAGGTAGCTGAAAAGGGTGTTGTATATACCGATATGGAGAGTGCATTAAATGGCGAATATGCAGATATGGTAAGAAAGCATTTTATGAAGCTGGTTCGTCCCAATGACCACAAGTTCGCAGCTCTTCATGGTGCGGTATGGTCAGGCGGCTCCTTTGTATATGTACCAAAGGGTGTATCCGTAGAGATCCCATTGCAGTCCTATTTCCGTCTGAATGCACCGGGAGCCGGACAGTTTGAACATACCCTTATCATAGTGGATGAGGGCGCGGATCTTCATTTCATCGAAGGTTGTTCTGCACCAAAATATAACGTGGCAAATCTCCATGCCGGATGCGTGGAATTATTTGTCGGTAAGAATGCAAAGCTTCGTTATTCTACGATCGAGAACTGGTCAAAGAATATGTATAACCTGAATACAAAACGTGCAGTTGTAGAAGAGGGCGGAACGATCGAATGGGTTTCCGGTTCCTTCGGATCTCATGTATCCTACCTGTATCCGATGAGTATACTGAAGGGAAAGGGGGCGAAGATGGAATTTACCGGTATCACATTTGCCGGAAAAGGACAGAATCTGGATACCGGAGCAAAGGTCGTTCACAGCGCACCGGATACCAGTTCTTACATTAATACAAGATCTATTTCAAAGGATGGAGGTATCAGTACTTTCCGTTCTTCCGTTGTAGTAGCAAAGGAAGCAGAGAATGCCAAGGCAGCAGTATCCTGTCAGTCGCTGATGCTGGATTCCATCTCAAGATCTGATACGATCCCGGCGATGGATATCCGTACCAGAAAGGCAAATGTCGGACATGAGGCACAGATCGGCAGTATCAGTGATGATGCAGTATTCTATCTGATGTCCCGTGGTATGAGCGAGGAAGATGCCAGAGCTTGTATCGTCAGTGGATTTGCGGACAACGTATCAAAGGAGCTTCCACTGGAATACGCTTTGGAAATGAACAATCTGATCCGTCTGGAAATGAAGGGCAGTATAGGTTAGGAGGAAATGAGCAATGGACAAGAATACGATCAATATTAATAAACTTCCATCCAAGACATGGTACTGGCTTCATATGAATGATACAAAGGTTTCATGGAATCCTGATATAGCACCATGTAAGGTGACGGTAGAGGAAGCATTTGAGGATAAAGAGACAAACAGCCTGATATCCGGGGATGCAGCAGAATTTGCCACAGTTGAGAGTGGAGCAGGCAGAGAGGCAGATTCGATCTTTGCAGATGCGCAGACAGAAAAAACAGTTCTGACTGCTTCGGACAAAGACGCAAAAGCAACGATCCGTCTGGCTGTTGATGGAACGACAGCAGCGTCTGCGGCAGGTGCATGTTATCTGACGGCAGAAGAAGGTACGGATACAACCATAATTGAGACATTTACAAAGAAAAGTGCGCAGGCAGGTTCACTGGCATATCGTACGATGATACAGGCAAAGAAAGACAGCCGTGTTCGTCTGGTACAGGTATTTATGCAGGATGAAGAACAGACTCTGTTAAATGATATCGGTTGTGTCTGCGATGAAAATGCAAAGTTCGATATCCTTCAGATCTTTATCGGAAAAGGTGATCTCTATAACGGAATCCGTACAGATCTTAAGGGTACAGGAGCAGATACACAGGTCGAGATCGGCTACCTTGGACAGAAGACACAGAAGATTGATGTGAACCTGATCATAAATCACTTCGGTAAGAAGACGAATTGTGAGATCCAGGTAGATGGAACCTTAAAGGATGCAGCAGAGAAAGTATTTCGTGGAACGATCGATTTCAAGAACGGTGCATCCGAATCCACAGGTGCGGAGACAGAAAATGTACTCCTGCTTGGTGATGATGTGATCAATAAGACAATCCCGATCATTCTCTGTGCAGAGGAGGATGTAGAAGGTTCTCACGGTGCAACGATCGGTGAACTGGATGAGGAGACATTATTTTATTTTGAATCAAGAGGCATCGACAAGGAGACTGCGGAGGATATCATGACCCATGGCAAATTCGAGATGTTATATCGCCACATAGGAGATGAGCAGACACAGAAGCTGGTAGATGCACAGCTTGCGGAGGTAATGGCAGATGATAGAAAAGAATTATAAAGAGGATTTTCCGTTATTACAGACAAATAAAACCATTTATATAGACAATGCAGCTACAGCACAGAAGCCGGCAGTTGTAATTGAAGCAGAGAAGCGTTTTTATGAAGAAAGCAATGCAAATCCGCTTCGTGGCTTCTATCCGCTGAGCCTTGCAGCAACAGAAGCATATGAAGATGCCAGAAAAGTTGTGCGTGATTTTATTCATGCGGATTCTGAAAAAGAAATCATCTTTACAAGAAATACAACAGAGAGTCTGAACCTTGTTGCATACAGCTATGCATGCAGTCATCTGAAAGAAGGAGATGAGATCGCAGTCAGCATCATGGAGCATCACAGCAACATTCTCCCATGGCAGATGGCAGCGAGAATGACAGGTGCAACGGTCCGGTATCTGAACTGTGAGAAGGACGGTACTTTGACAGATGAGACACTTGCAGCAGGAATCAATGAAAAGACAAAGCTTGTAGCGATCGGACAGGTATCCAATGTTCTCGGTTGTGTGAATCCGATTAAGAAGATTTCAAAGCTTGCACATGCAGTCGGCGCGGTTATTGTAGTAGATGCAGCACAGAGTGCACCGCATATGCCGATCGACGTCAAAGATCTGGATACAGATTTCCTTGCATTTTCCGGTCATAAGCTGATGGGACCGATGGGTATCGGCGTGTTATATGGAAAAGAAGCATTACTGGAAGAGATGCCTCCATTTATGACAGGTGGCGAGATGATCCAGTCCGTAACGACAGAAGGAGCGGTATGGGCTGAGCTTCCGCATAAGTTTGAGGCAGGAACTGTAAATGCAGCCGGTGCAGCCGGACTTGCAGCCGCAATTTCATATATTAATAAGATTGGATTTGAGACAATCGAGCAGAGAGAACTGGAACTGACCCGACATGCGATGGAAGGACTTGCAAAGATTCCGCATGTTCATGTGATTGGCTCAGAAGATCCTGCAAACCATACCGGTATTGTGGCATTTACGATCGACAATGTACATCCACATGATGTCAGTGAGATCATGGCAGCAGATGGTATCGATGTTCGTGCCGGACACCATTGTGCACAGCCATTGCTTACTTATCTGAAGGTGTATAATACAACAAGAGCCAGCTTTATGTTCTACAATACGATAGAAGAAGTCGATGCATTTGTAGAGAGTGTTGCAAATGTCAGAAGGAGAATGGGATATGGAGAATAGAAGTTTTTATAATGAGATCCTGACGGAGCACAATATCCGACCGGAATTCAAGCATGATCTTCCGGATGCGAACATTGTACTGGAAGGTGTAAACCCGAACTGTGGGGATGATATCTGGTTGAAATTAAAAGTAGAAAACGGAATCATCGAAGACGGAGCATTTGTCGGAGACGGTTGTGCGATCTCACAGGCGTCCGCTGATATCATGCTTGGCATGATCGTCGGAAAGACCGAGGAAGAAGCGTTGAAGCTTGGAAAACTTTTCTTAAAGATGATACAGGGCGAAGCGACCGATGAAGAGATCGATGAACTGGAAGAGGCCTCCGCCTTAAAAGATATCTCCCATATGCCTGCCCGTGTAAAATGCGCAGTCCTTGGCTGGCATACCCTGGAGGAAGCATTAAAGAAATAGTGTTAACAAAAAATAATACAGGGGTCATATATAACATTGTTCCGCAAAACACTCGCGTTCTATTCTACACGTAGCGGTTCTAAACTCTTCACCTGACGGTGAATCGTTAAGTACCGACGTGTAGAAAGGTTTGCTTCACAATGTATATACGCTCCCTGTATTATTTTTTGTTAACATTCAGTTATTCACGTCGGTCTTTAGCGATAATGAAATGTATTTACTATTGAGAAGTGGGAACAAAAATGGAAGAGGGTATTACTATTATGAAGTAAGCCTGCCCACGCTGTGTAACTTCGAACTAACCTCGGCGGAAGCCTCGCTAAGTTCTCAGTTATTCGCGCTGGTGTAGGTTTGTACATATTAATATATGAAGTTAAAGCCATTAAAGTGGATATAAATAAAAGATGATAGATATTTTTGTGAAGCAAACCTATTTGAACGTCGGTTCTTAGCGATCCGCATAAGCGGGAGCTTAGTACCGTTACGTGAAAATAGAGCGAGAGCGTTTTGCGTAACAAAGAGTATCTATCATCTTTTATTTATAATGCCAAGTCGGTCTATAATACTTTCGAAAGGAAATCCTTCAGTCGAGGATTCTTCGGATTGCCAAAGAATTCTTCCGGCGTGCCGGTTTCAAGAATCTGTCCCTCATCGATGAAGAGGACTTTATTGGCAACCTCCTTTGCAAATCCCATTTCATGAGTAACCACGATCATGGTCATTCCCTCTTTTGCAAGATCCTTCATCAGGTCGAGAACTTCTCCAACCATTTCAGGATCAAGAGCAGAAGTCGGTTCATCGAATAGGATCACATCCGGATTCATAGCAAGCGCACGGATAATGGCAACTCGCTGTTTCTGACCACCGGATAAGGTAGAAGGATATACATCTGCCTTATCTTCCAGACCGATCCGTTTCAGAAGTTCTTCTGCCTTTGCTCTTGCCTCGGCAACGATCTGAGATTTACTTGTTGTAATCTCTATTTTCTCCTGCTTTTCTTTGCGGAACAGGTTCGTAAGCGGAAGCATACGATTATGACGCTTCGCTTTTTTCAGATCCTGACAACGCACCAGTACAGGAGCAAGCATGATATTCTGAATAACGGTTTTGTTGTTATACAGATTAAAATGTTGGAATACCATTCCCATATGACGACGGTGGATGTTGATATCAACCTTTGGGTCTGCAATATCGACACCATTGAAGATGATCTGACCGCCTGTTGGGTCTTCCATACAATTTAAACAGCGAAGAAATGTACTTTTACCAGAACCTGAAGGACCGATTACAACCATTATATCGCCTTTATCGATTGTGACATTGATGCCTCGTAAAACTTCATTGTCACCAAAGTGTTTTTCAAGATTAATGACGTCTATCACTCTTTCTCAGGCTCCTTTCCATAAGTTTGATACCAAGGCTGATCAGAAGCACCATCACAATGTAGATCAGTGCCATAACCAGATATGGGATCATGAATTCGTAGCTGTTACTACCAATATAGTTAAATGCTACATATAAGTCAGTAGCACCAACAAAGCTTACAACAGATGTTTCCTTGATCAAAGATATAAATTCATTTCCCAGAGTAGGAAGGATGTTTTTAACTGCCTGAGGAATCACAATCTTACGCATGGTCGTCGCAAAGCTAAGGCCCATGGCACGTCCGCCTTCCATCTGTCCGGGATCCACAGAAAGGATACCGCTTCGCATGATTTCGGAAATATAAGCACCACTGTTTAGACCAAATACAAGCATTGATACCTGTACACCGCTCATATGACCTCCTACGATAGGGAGCAGAACATAGTAAAACAGCAGTAACTGCACGACCATAGGAGTTCCACGGAAGAATCCGACATAGACGCTGCAGATTGCATCTAAAACTCGTGGCAGCCGTTTATATTTTGGAATGACGCGGACAGTTGCAATGATGGTTCCGATCAAAATACCGATGATCAGACCGATTATGGCGATGATAACGGTATTCTTTAGACCTTCAACAACCTTTACATATCCTCTGTTATCAATGAATATTTCTATGAACTTTTGTATTTTACTTGAAATGTCTCCCATGAAATATCCTTTCAATATCATTTATTTTCTTCACGCGAGAAACGCGTGATTCTTATAGCATATTTTTATTGCATAGCATTTAATGATTTTGTAATGGCAGCAGCAGGAGCTGAATCGATGATAACATAATTTAAATTTCCGTTTAATAAATCCTGAACTGCAAGTGAACCGTTCTTATAACCGGTAGATGTCATCTTAAGACCAGCGAATCCCCAGTCATCATCACCTTCGCAGTAGAACTGTCCGGTTGTACCTGTCTGGAAACCAATCTTGCTGCTTGAATCCTTAGCGTTAAGGATTGCATTTACATCATCGGCAGTCTTACATTCGTCAAATTCTGTGTTGTCTGATGGAACGATCAACTTCTGGGAAGCCTTGTAGTAAGAATCTGAGAAAGCTACATATTCTTCACGATCCGGCTTGATTGTAAGACCGGCCATAGCGATATCACATTTCTGCTGACCAACGGAGAGACATACAGCATCGAAATCCATGTTCTGGATAACCAGCTCCTTACCGAGTTTGTCAGCAAGTGCCTTAGCGATCTCCATATCGATTCCGTAGTAGTTCTCACCCTTTGTATACTCAAATGGTTCGAATGCAGCGTTTGTTGCTACAACTAACTGATCCTTGCTTGAGTCTAATGTAGCTGATTCAACAGCAACAGGCTCGCCATCACCGAAGTAGTGGTTGCAGATCTCTTCAAATGTGCCATCTGAATTCATATCTGCGATAAATGTATTAACCTCTTTTAATAAGTCAGGCTGTGTTTTGTCAACACCGAAAGCGTATTCCTCATCTGTGAGGTCAATCTCGATAACCTTAGCAGTCTTCTTATCAGAAGATTTGCTGTCGTCAGTTTTGCTTCCGCATGCTGTTAATGCAGTCATAGCCAGGGCTGCAGACATAGTAATTGCTAAAAATTTTTTAAGTTTCATTTTCATTACTTCCTTTCATTCTTTTCTGAATAAATATACCATTGTGTTTTGAAAAATGCAATTTATATATGCAAAAAAATGCTGAAAATTACAGGTTTTATGCAGGTTTTATAAATGCTTTTCGTATTTTCCGCCAATATGCATACCTTCTTTTACGACAACAAAGGCGTGTTCATCGATGTTTTTCAGTCCGCGGCGGAGATGAACACATTCATATTTGGAAAGGATCGTAACGATCATATAAGTTGTTTCTTCGGTATAACCACCACGCGCCTCCCACCAGGTTGCATCCCGGTGAAATTCGTTTACGATGTAATCAAGGATGGCTTCCGGTTCTTCTTTTGTATAGATCACAACTTCGGTATTGATGTTCTGCGTATGTGCTTTGTCAGTCATCAGAGTACTGACAGCGGAATAGATAATGCTGTATACGGCTGTCGGGATACCAAAAAGGATCGCACAGATGCCGTAGACAACAGCATTGACTGTCAAAGATACCTTTCCCACGCTGAAATTTTTGTATTTCTTGGTAAAGAACATACCGACGATATCCATACCGCCACTGGAGCCGCCGGAGCGTAAGGAGATACCGATTCCTGTACCGGCGAGAAGTCCACCCATAATGCTGGCAGTCAGGCTGTCATTGACCAGAGGTGTAGCCGGAATTGGAAATATACTTAAGAATATCGTCTGACTGATCAGGCAGACCAGTGTCCGGCTGAAGAAACTTTTGCCGATTGAGATATATGCCATGATAAATAAAGGTATATTTAAGATAAAGTTGATAATACCTGCGATATCGGTTCCCGATGCAAGCGATGGAAATACTTGGATCAGTAAGGTTCGTATGATCTGGCTGATACCAAGGACACCGCCGTTATACAGACTGGCGGGGACGATAAAGAAGTTGATTCCGGCAGCAAATAAAACCATGCCGCCGATCGCAGCAGCATTTCTCTGCCAGAGTGTTTTGTCTTTGAGATTCATATGCATGCCCTCCCTTATTAATATTTGTACAGCTTGTGTAGATTATGAGCTTTAACCTGTTGATACTACCAATACAGGAACGCTTTTGTAAATATTTATATGTAGAGTATAAAATATTTCCGGTAAAAAAGCATCTAAAATATAAGGAAGACTTGATCATAAATTGCAGAATTACAGGTTGTGAGACGAAAGGGAATGCAGTACAATAGTGCAGGCAGAAAATATGTGTTAAGAGGATTAGAAGAATGAAAAAGATTTTATATTTTATAAAGAAGGAAACCGTTTTATCGATCGCGGTCGTACTGGCAGTGATGTCAGTATTTTTTGTAGCCCCTGACAGAGAATATATTTCGTATATTGATTTCCGGACACTGGCGATCCTGTTCTGCCTTATGAGTATCGTTGCCGGCTTGAGGAATATTGATGTGTTTGATAAATTAGCAGAACGGCTGTTAGCAAAGGTGCATGGGATCGGAGGAGTAACGGTAATCCTTGTATGCTTGTGTTTCTTTATGTCGATGTTTATAACAAATGATGTATCACTTATTACATTTGTGCCGTTTGCAATTATAATAATGAAGAAACTGAACCCGGACACTGATAGCAAATGGATGCTAAAAGTAATTGTCATGCAGACGATTGCGGCGAATCTTGGCAGTATGTTGACACCTCTTGGTAATCCTCAGAATCTGTATTTGTATGGAAAAGCAGGTATAGGTATTGCGGAGCTTTTAAAGATCATGCTGCCGTATACAGTCTGCGCATTTGCTTTGTTAATGGCATGGATCGGTCTGGCATCCATGGTTCGAAAAAGAAAGTTAAGTCATGATGGGAAGACAGAAATAAAACAGAACAAAGACTTAGATTCTGCTGAAGATAAAGCTTCAACGAAAAGACAGAAGGATTCGTTGGGTGCTTCCGGTTCAAAATGGGAGAAAAAGGATGCGGAATGGATTGAAAAATTTACAGCATATCTTATTCTGTTTGTCATAAGTCTGCTTGCGGTTTCACATATTCTTCCGTATGGTGTGCCTTTCGCGTTAGTATTTTTATATTTGCTTCTGCGTGACCGGAAAATCCTGACACAGGTTGATTATTCTCTGTTATGTATTTTTATCGCGTTATTTATATTCATCGGTAATCTTGGACGTATCCCGGCATTCAGTCAACTGCTTTCGGATATATTGACCGGACGGGAGGTGGTCACTTCGGTAATAGCAAGTCAGGTAATGAGTAATGTTCCGGCTGCGATTCTGTTATCCGGATTTACAGACCATATCCGGGAGCTGGTGATCGGAACAAATCTCGGAGGACTTGGTACTTTGATAGCATCAATGGCAAGTCTGATCAGTTTCAAATATGTTGCGAGAGAAGACCGCTCGTTCCGTGGCAGATATTTTCTGGAATTTACAGTTGCAAATGTTATTTTCCTTTTTATAATGATGATTCTTTATCGTTTACTTTCTTAACATAATCAAGTAGAACAGCCGTGCTATGAGAGTAGTAGATATAGCGAACCAAACTGACAAAATTCTCAAGTGAGATAAAAACAGGAATATCGAACCTTTACGCAGGAGCAACAGAACTTCCGATAAATACGGGAGATACACAGTACAAGGCAGCAGTAAGGAATGATCCGAGACACATTTTTACTGAAGAAGATAAAATAACAAAATATAGTCATTGTTTATACATGATTTTTTGCTACAGAACAAAAAACGACAGTTCAGAACAAATAAATAGAAAATACCACTTTATCCCTTTAAACTGAAACCATCGTACGAAACAAACAACTGATGGCGCCTAAAGGGAAAGGGGAAATTCATGTTGTATAGTCTCGAAATTTGGGAATGGTTAAAGAGATTTTTGGGAGTAGGAAAGTAAACAATATAGGATTTAAAGAATTTGTTCGGAAAAAATATGAAGCTATATTTGTATTCAACATATACATATAGAGATGACTATTTATTATAGAATAAAGGGGTGGGCAAAGTATTTGCCGGAAAGGGATGTTCTATAATAAAAAGATGCACCTAAGAGATATAGCTAAGTATAAAAAACAATATAGACTGCGGCAGTTGATGGATGCATCAACTGGAAAAATAGTTCAGGAACTCCTGGACTATTTTTTTGACTATTTTTGTCTAAGAATGTCGAATAACAAAGTTATTATTGTAAAAAGACAGAAAACAATTTATTATTTTATGTAACTTAAGTATGGAGGGAAAGGGGCAAAAGATGAATATCGTCATTTGTGATGATGAAAGAAAAGTAATTGAAGATGTAGGATCGATATGCAGAGAGTACTTATCTCCGGATGTCAAATTATATGGATTCCGGTCGGCGGAGAGTTTATTGAAAAATCTTGATAAGATAGAGGGGGATATTGATCTCTTTATATTAGACATAGAAATGCCGGGGAGGGATGGCTTGTGGCTTAGAAAAGAGTTAGAACGATACAGGTATGGAAGCAGCATTATTTATCTGACAAGCCATGATGAGCTTGTGCAGGAAGCATTTGGAAGATATGTCATAGGATTTGTTGATAAAGTTAGTTTCTTGAATGATAAAAATAAGCTGGTTGATAAATTGAAGCTTTTTGAACAAGAAGTCAGTAATCGCGAAGTTTTATGCATTAAGGGTGATCAAGAAAATTTATTTATTTGTAAAGACAAAATTATAACTATTACGGCAGAACATGTTTATTCTTATTTGGAATACGTGATAGATGAGAAACCAGATGGAAAATTTGAAACTGAGAGAAAATTGGTTCGTAAGTCATTAAGAGAATGGGAAAATGTATTAGGAACAGATTTTTTACGAATTAGTAAAAGTGTTATGATCAATATGGGTTATGTTAGCTATTTGGGAAAGACAGTATCATTGAGAAATGGTTTGCAATATAATATACCACGAACAAATATTGGGAAATGCAAGGATATATATTTTGAATATTATAAAAAAAGATGCTGAGGAGATAAAATGGGAACTCTGATTATAATTCATATCATAGAACTTGTTAAATATTATATTATTTTTACATATATACTGCATGGTAAAATCAAAACAAAGAAAAATATGTTATACGGAATTTTAATTATAATGTGTAGCATCGGTTGTTTGTTTGTATTAAATGAAAGTAATTTATATGCGATATCAATAATTGTAATTTTATTACTGGTTTTAGTGGTTTATGATGGCTATATTTGCAATAAAATAATGTTGTATTTATTAACTGTTTTGTTTGTCAATTATTGTGATTCGTTAGCGATGATTTTGTTAGGAATGTTATATAAAAAAGATCCTGTATGTTTTTTCATAAATACAACCAAGAGTATAAAAATAGGAGAAGGCTGTTTAGCCATTATAGGATTGTTATTTATAGCCGGAATTTTTCATAAAAGAAATAATAATTGGCTTAAGAAAAAAATGTCACTTATGCAGTGTGCTTTATTAGTTATGGCAATGATAGGATTGTACATAATTCTGGGAACAATGTTAATATATATTCAATATATGGATGCTATTAATAAAGAACGAGCACATTTTATTATTGGTGTGGCTGCAGCCTTAATACTATCCTGCATCCTTGCCTTTTTCCTATATTCCAACCATTTGAAAAAAGAAAATGATCTGAAAACAAAGAATATTGAAGTTCAGGAAGAGAACGATGGTTTGCGGTTGGCGTTATATGCTAATATGGAAATGATGGATGATGATATGCGGCAATATCGTCATGATAATAGACATCATAGGGCGGTTCTTAGAGAATTGGCTTCTAAAGGAGACTTGGAGGAAATAAAAGATTACCTGGTACAGCTTTCGGAACAAGATGAAGATCTGAAGAAGAAAAATGTGCTATATACCGGAAATTATATGGTGGATGCCATCATAAATGGAATTATTGCGAAAGAGGCTTATTCAGATGTTAAGTTCCATTGTGAAGGTAAGTTGCCACGAAAATTAATGATTCAGGATGTTGACTTGAGCGAATTGCTTTCGAATGGTTTGGAAAACGCAGCGGAAGCCTGTTTGCATAGTAATGGTGATAAGTGCGTTCTGTTCAAAGCTGCAAGCTATGAGAACATGATTCATTTTGAGATTAAGAATACATATGATAGTGCAAGATATAAAGCACTTTCAAAAGGAGATTTTGAAACAACAAAGAAGGATAGTGAATATCATGGATATGGAATAGAAAGTATGCGCCGTGTTGTAAAGAAATATGATGGTAAGCTGGAGTATAGCGTAGAACCGGAGTGGGTGATTACAGATATATACTTACAGCAAAAAGATGAAATATAAAAAATATGCTTAGAAACAAAAAAGTCCTATGATCTGTTGCATGATTGTGTAAGTCGGTTAGCAGACCATAGGATTCTTTTGATATATAGGGCTTTTATTTGCTATATCTGGACTTTTTTGTCGAAATAGATGCTCTGGCATAATGTCGGAAACAAGTAGCGTTTTATCTTTGTATCCGTATTTTTGTAGGATTCTTTTTCCTTGGTTTCTCTTGACAGGAGTAAAATATAATAGTAACATTAAAAATAAGAAATGGGTTTTCACCGTACAGTTTTATAACTCAAGCGGGCTGCTCGTTTCTTTTTTTATTGTTGTAATATCATGGAGATATTTTTTCCCATCTTCGGAGTGTTTTATTAGAAGAATGGCTGTAAATATATTGTATCTGATTAAAAGGCCGGTTTTGTCATCATAAACAGGAATTCCAAATCTGATATCGTATCGATACCAGCCGTATTTAGCGTCCTTGATATGTTTCCTTTCTTTGTTTTCTTCCCATCTCGGATTTTGAGCAATTTGTATTAGTTCAGGAATTCCTTGTGAAGCAGATGCTTTTGCTTTTTTCCTGGCGCCTTTTAAGGCGAGTCGGCTATTTGATCCGGAATATTCGGATGGAAAGTCTGGTCCGATATAAACAAACTCTGAGGTTTCTGTAATTTCGTAGCAGTCGGAAATGTAATCTTTAAGATATATTTCGATTTGTTTCCAATCATCTTTTGTTAGTCCTTTAAATTTTTTATCATTAATGATAACAATTTTTCTGTTATTTTCATCTGTTATGATATTTACATTTCTATTTGAAGTCATAAGTAGATATTTTTCTCCTTTATGGATTGTATTTCATTAATTTAATTTCTGGCGCCTGTTTTGTCGACAAGGTCAGCTTACCAGAAATAAAGGAAAAAAGTTTGTAAATGTAATGAATGGTATGTCTGGATGTAATAACTTGCACTTTATAGTATTTTGCTAAAAGTATGGGTGAAAAATTATAAACTTGTTTTCCCTCTGATATCCGTTACAATCAGACTTGGAGAGATGACGGCAGAACAGATAACATGTATATTTTATGGAAGTCCGGATATGGCAGGAATGCTGTATCTGGATTTTTTTGCCTCAATAATATCCCTGCTATAGCATCGAAAACAGGTGGCGCTTTATTTTGTATCCGTATTTTCCCATTGAGAAAACCAACCATTTTACATATAATTGAAGCGTGGAATAAATGCAGAACAACCGTCGGATGATGGTGATAAGATATACGAAAGGAGCATAGATAAATGGAAGAAAATAAAACGTATATAGCGATTGATCTGAAATCCTTCTATGCTTCCGTAGAATGTAGAGAGCGGAACAGAGATCCCCTGACGACAAATCTGGTAGTGGCAGATCCGAGCCGGACGGAGAAAACGATCTGCCTTGCGGTATCTCCATCCCTTAAGGCATATGGAATACCGGGCAGGGCGAGACTATTTGAGGTTGTTCAGAAGGTGCGAGAAGCAAATAATATAAGAAGACGGAATATACCGGATCATCATTTTACCGGAGCATCGGATGACAGCACGAAGCTGGGGACAGATCCGACTCTTCAGCTGGATTATATTATTGCTCCGCCGCGCATGGCGCTTTATATGGAATACAGTACACGGATCTACGACATTTATTTGAAATACATTGCACCGGAGGATATCCATATTTATTCGGTGGATGAGGTATTTATGGATGTGACCGGCTATCTGAATACCTATCATATGACAGCCAGAGAGCTTGCTATGACGATGATACAGGATGTGTTAAAGACGACAGGAATCACAGCGACGGCGGGAATTGGAACCAATCTGTATCTTTGTAAGATCGCGATGGATATCGTGGCGAAGCATATCGAACCGGATAAGGATGGAGTGCGGATCGCGGAGTTGGATGAAATGTCATACCGCAGGAAGCTCTGGAGTCACAAGCCGATCACAGATTTCTGGCGTGTCGGTCAGGGCTACGCGAAGAAATTAGCCGAATATGGACTATATACGATGGGCGATGTGGCGAGATGCTCGGTCGGAAAGACAAATGAATTATATAATGAAGATTTACTGTATAAGCTATTTGGCATTAATGCAGAGCTGCTGATCGATCATGCATGGGGATATGAGCCTTGCACGATGGATCAGATCAAGGCATATAAACCGGAGACAAATAGTATTTGCACCGGACAGGTATTGCATTGTCCGTATGATTTTGATAAGACAAGGCTGGTTGTAAAGGAAATGACTGATCTTATGTCACTTGATCTGGTGGATAAGGGACTTGTTACAGATCAGATCGTGCTTACGATCGGTTATGATATTGATAATCTGACAGATCCGGCGAGAAAGAAGAGATATAAAGGCGCTGTTACAACGGATCGTTATGGACGAAAGGTTCCGAAGCATGCGCATGGAACGATCAATCTGAAGCGGCAGACCTCATCGACGCAGATGCTTATGGATGCGGTAATGGAACTGTATGACCGGATCGTTGACAAGGATCTTTTGATCCGGAGGATCAATATTACCGCGAATAAACTGGCGGATGAACATACTGTCGCGAATGACGATGCGTATGAGCAGCTTGATTTTTTTACAGATTATGAGGCTGTAAAAAAACAAAGGGAAAAAGAGGAAGCAGATCTGGATCGGGAACGTCACATGCAGGAAGCTATGCTCAGTATTAAGAAAAAATATGGGAAAAATGCAATTCTGAAGGGGATGAACCTGCAGGAGGGAGCAACGGCGAAAGACAGAAATGCACAGATCGGCGGACATAAGGCATAAAGAGGTATATATAACATGCAGGATCAGAACAACCATAAATATGATGATATCATTCATTTGGAACACCCTGTTTCGAAGACACACCCGCAGATGTCACTCTATGACCGGGCGGCACAATTTGCACCATTTGCAGCATTGACAGGACATGCGGCGGCGATTCGTGAGACTGCCAGACGGACAGATGAGAAACGGGTGCTCAGTGATGAAGTATTGGAAGAATTGAATGAGAAACTAAACATTATTTCAGCAAATATAGGTACAGAACAGTTAGTGGATATTACCTATTTCGTACAGGATGAGAGAAAAGCCGGAGGAGAATATGTTACGCATTCCGGTATCGTTAAGCGAATCGATCTGTACAGGAGAGCGGTGATCATGGCAGATGCAACGATCATACCGATTGAAGATATCAGTCGGATAGAAAGCGATCTGTTTTCCGGTTTGGAGTAACGTAAAAATCATATGATAATATGATAATGCCTGAAAATTACACCTTTACAGTATTTGTTAATAGATGCTATAATGGACCATATTGTGCGATTTCGGCAGTGTAGTATTCCTGAGTCTTGTGTGGAGAGTCGGGAAAAGAGAAAGGAAGGATAAAAACGTGTTTAAGATTGTTAGAACAGAAGCGTTGACAGATGCAATCTATCTTATGGACGTGGAAGCACCAAGAGTAGCAAAGAATTGTCTTCCGGGTCAGTTTGTAATCGTAAGAGGCTCAGAAGATGGAGAGAGAATTCCTCTTACAATCTGCGATTATTCAAGAGAAGCAGGCACGATCACTATTGTATTCCAGGTAGTAGGTGCAGCAACAGAGATGATGAAGAATTTAAAGGCTGGAGACAGCTTTACAGATTTTGTTGGACCGCTTGGCCGTCCGTCGGAATTAGTAGAAGAAGATTTAGAGACATTAAAAAATAAGAAGATCTTATTTGTAGCCGGTGGTGTAGGAACCGCACCTGTATATCCACAGGTAAAATGGTTACATGAGCATGGAGTAGCCGCTGATGTTATCATCGGTGGAAGATCCAAAGAGCTTATCATTCTGGAAGAGCAGATGAAGGCAGTTGCCGGAAATCTCTACATTACAACAGACGATGGTTCATATGGAAGCAAGGGCGTTGTTACAAATGAGATTCAGAAGCTTGTAGACGCAGGCAACAAATATGATGTATGCGTAGCAATCGGACCGATGATCATGATGAAGTTCGTTTGTAAGCTTACAAAAGAGCTTGAGATCCCTACAGTTGTCAGCCTGAACCCGATCATGGTAGACGGTACCGGTATGTGTGGTGCATGTCGAGTAACAGTTGGCGGCGAAGTAAAATTCGCATGTGTAGACGGACCTGAATTTGACGGACACCTTGTAAACTTCGAAGAAGCTATGGAGCGTCAGCAGATCTATAAGACACAGGAAGGCAGAGCGTATCTTGCAGCCAAGGAAGGCGACACCCATCATGGTGGATGCGGACAGTGTGGAGGTGACAAATAATGGACGTTTTAAATAGAGTACCGGTTCGTGAACAGGAACCTGCGGTTCGTGCAAAGAATTTTGAAGAAGTATGTTACGGATATAATGAAGAAGAAGCAATGGCAGAAGCAGCAAGATGTATTGGCTGTAAGAATGCACAGTGTGTAAAGGGCTGTCCTGTTTCTATTGATATTCCTGGATTTATCGCTCATGTAAAGAAGGGCGAATTTGCAGAGGCATTCCAGGTGATCAGCAAATCATCAGCACTCCCTGCTGTATGTGGCCGTGTATGTCCACAGGAGACACAGTGTGAAGGTAAATGTATCAGAGGTATCAAGGGCGATCCTGTATCTATCGGTAAACTGGAGCGTTTCGTTGCTGACTGGGCAAGAGAGCATGGCATTAAGCCGGAACCGGCAGCAGAGAAGAATGGCAAGAAGGTTGCAGTTATCGGTTCCGGTCCATCCGGTCTTACCTGTGCAGGAGATCTTGCAAAGATGGGTTACGATGTAACAATCTTTGAAGCACTTCATGAGACAGGCGGCGTACTGGTTTATGGTATCCCTGAATTCCGTCTTCCAAAAGATGGCGTAGTAAAGAAAGAAATCGAAAATGTAAAATCCTTAGGTGTTAAGATTGAGACTGACGTTGTAGTCGGTAAATCTGTAACGATAGATGAATTAATGGAGGAGGAAGGCTTCTCAGCAGTATTTATCGGTTCCGGTGCAGGACTGCCTAAGTTCATGGGTATTCCGGGTGAGAATGCAAATGGTGTATTCTCAGCAAATGAGTACCTGACAAGAAGTAACCTGATGAAGGCTTACAAGGAAGGCTCTAACACACCTATCATGGTTGGTAAGAAGGTTGCCGTTGTCGGCGGTGGTAATGTAGCAATGGATGCTGCAAGAACGGCACTTCGACTTGGTGCTGAGACACATATTGTATATAGACGTAGTGAAGAAGAACTTCCTGCCAGAGTAGAAGAAGTACATCATGCAAAAGAAGAAGGAATCATTTTTGATCTCCTTACAAATCCAACTGAGATCCTTGAAGATGAAAAGGGTTGGGTTAAGGGCATGAAATGTGTCAAGATGGAACTTGGTGAGCCGGATGCATCAGGCAGAAGAAGACCGGTTGAGATTCCTGGTTCTGAGTTTGTCATGGATGTGGATGCGGTTATCATGTCACTTGGTACTTCACCAAACCCACTGATCTCATCTACAACAAAGGGACTTGATACAAATAAGTGGAAATGTATCGTTGCCGATGAGGCAAACGGACAGACCACAAAGACAGGTGTATATGCCGGTGGTGATGCAGTTACCGGTGCAGCTACAGTTATCCTTGCTATGGGAGCCGGAAAGACAGCAGCAAAGGGCATTGACGAGTACCTCAAAGGACTCAATTAATATATAGTCTTTGAAACAAAATAAAGGATGGTATTATCTATTATTCCGCAAGACGTTTAATAGTAATACCATCCATTTATTTTTGGGTTTGTATACCGATTAAAAAAATGGAGTCTATTTTGAGATGCGGTATAAAGTGATAGAACTATGCTCACGAGATATTGAACATAAAATTATTAAAAATATATTGAGAAGAGGTTATGGCATTGAAGGAATATATTGCAAGAGATGACGCGTTTGAATTACTGAAGAAATATAATAAAGATCCATTCCATATTCAGCATGCGCTTACAGTTGAGGCTGTTATGAAATGGTATGCAAATGAACTTGGCTATGGTGAAGATTCTGAATACTGGGGCATCGTAGGGCTGCTTCACGATATTGATTTTGAACTGTATCCGGCAGAGCATTGTCTGAAAGCACCGGAGTTGTTAAGAGATGGTGGTGTGTCAGAGGATATTATTCATGCGGTCTGTTCTCATGGTTATGGAATTACAGTGGAATGTGGTACAACCATCGATGTAGAGCCGGTTCATGAGATGGAGAAGGTTCTGTTTGCAGCAGATGAACTGACAGGCCTGATCTGGGCAGCGGCATTGATGCGTCCGTCAAAGAGTACAAAGGATATGGAACTGAAATCTCTGAAGAAAAAATACAAGAGCAAGGGATTTGCCGCAGGTTGTTCCAGAGAAGTGATTGAACGTGGTGCTGCACAGCTTAACTGGGAGCTTGAGAAGCTTCTGACCATGACATTACAGGCAATGGCAGCAACGGAGGATGAGATCAAGGCAGAGATGGAAGACCTGTAAATCCCGCTAATTTGCTAGCACTTTAGCGCATTGCAACTTAAGAAAATCCTGCTTTTTCATTAAAAAGATAAAAAAATTCATAAAAATCATATTTTTACTTGATAAATTCAAGTCTATTGTTTATAATCTTAAGTGGAAATTTTCTTAAAGAGAAAATACTACTCCAAATGAATTTCGCAGAGATGCGATTTACTTATAATTAATTTAAGGAGGATTTTAAGATGTCATACGTTGATGAAGTGCTGGAGATCGTAAAGAAGAAAAATGCTGACCAGCCAGAATTTTTACAGGCAGTAACAGAGGTTCTTGATTCACTTAGACCTTGTATTGATGCAAACGAGGAGCTCTACAGAAAGAATGCGATTCTTGAAAGAATCACAGAGCCGGACAGACAGATCATGTTCAGAGTACCTTGGGTAGATGACAATGGACAGGTTCAGGTAAACAGAGGTTTCCGTGTACAGTTTAACAATTCTATTGGACCATACAAGGGAGGATTAAGACTTCATCCTTCAGTTAATTTAGGTATTATCAAGTTCCTTGGATTTGAGCAGGTATTTAAGAATTCACTGACAACACTTCCAATCGGTGGTGGTAAAGGTGGTTCTGATTTTGATCCTAAGGGCAAATCAGATAGAGAGATCATGGCATTCTGCCAGAGCTTTATGACAGAGCTTTGCAAGTACATCGGAGCAGATGTCGATGTTCCTGCTGGTGATATCGGAACAGGCGGAAGAGAGATCGGTTTCTTATTCGGACAGTATAAGAGAATCCGTGGATCCTACGAAGGTGTTCTTACAGGTAAGGGACTTACATATGGTGGATCACTTGCTCGTACAGAAGCTACAGGATATGGTTTATTATACTTAACAAACGCATTATTAAAGGATCATGGTATTGATATCGCTGGTAAGACTTGTATCGTATCTGGTGCTGGTAACGTTGCAATCTACGCAATCCAGAAGGCACATCAGTTAGGCGCTAAGTGTGTAACATGCTCCGATTCAACAGGTTGGATCTATGATCCGGAAGGAATCGATGTTGACTTACTTAAGGAAGTTAAGGAAGTTAAGAGAGCACGTCTTACAGAGTACGCAGCAGCCAGACCAAGCGCTGAATACCATGAGAAGAAAAACGGCGAGCACGGTGTATGGAATGTTAAGGGTGATATCGCATTACCATGTGCTACTCAGAACGAGTTAGACTTAGACGATGCTAAGGCATTAGTTGCAAATGGTGTTATCTCTGTAACAGAGGGTGCTAATATGCCTACAACATTAGAGGCTACTAAGTACTTACAGGAGAATGGCGTATTATTCGTAGGTGGTAAGGCTGCTAACGCCGGTGGTGTTGCTACATCTGCACTTGAAATGAGCCAGAACTCAGAGAGACTTTCATGGACATTTGAAGAAGTTGACGGCAAGTTAAAGGGAATCATGGAGACAATCTACGCAAACATCAGCGACGCTGCTAAGCGTTACGGTGTAGAAGGCGACTATGTTGCAGGTGCTAACATTGCCGGTTTCGAAAAGGTTGTAGAAGCTATGCTTGCTCAGGGTGTTTGCTAATCAAATGCCGGTCAAAATCTAACAATAATTATTATATAGTAAATGTTAATATAAGACCTCGGAATCGTGATATGCGGTTCCGGGGTTTTTCTTTGCAAGAAAGACATTGCAGAAAAGTAATTTCTATAACGCTTTATTTCGGAATATGCAGATAAAATCTATAATGTTTTTATGGAAAGTTTTTGATTGAATCTATGGAGACCTTTTCGTATAATATAGATATTGTATGTTTTTTACATAAAAAAGGAGGATCTTGATATGGGGAGAGATATTGTACTGGCAAAAATAAAAAAAGGTGGAATCACAGCGGTTGTCGGCGGAGCGGTGTTAATGCTGATTTTCGGATTGATCACAATAGGTGTGATGTCAGATAATGCAGATGACGGAATGGGTATGATCATTTTGTTTGGTTTATTTGCATTATTAGGAATTGTATTTATCATAATAGGGATTCGTAATATTGTAAGACCTGAAAAAACCGGCTATTTGAAAAATAACCCGCAGCTTTTGGAGATGGCCGACCAGTTATATTCGCATATAATATATGAAGACCAATATGTATTGATTTCCGATAAGGTGCTTGCGAATAAGAAGCAGCCGACACAGATGACCTGGCTCTGGGATGTATATCTGATTTATCTGCATACTACATCGACGAACTTTATTCCAACCGGAAGTGAATATGTAATCGAAAATCGTTTTCAAAAGAACCGTGTTGCTATTAATGTACTGGCAAGAGGGAAAAAGAGTAAACAGGAGTTGTTGAATGTACTTGCACAGGCATGTCCAAATGCGAGATTTGGATATTCTGATGAGGGGTTGGCATATCTTCAGTATATGAGAAATCAGGACCTCAGAAATATCCCGAATACACCTTATTATCAGGGAGTACCGGTGCAGATGCAGGACAATGTGCAGCAGTAATTAGAATATGCAGTAGGAAGATAAAGTATAGATAGAATGTGTAACAAAAAGCAGATAATGTGACAGCAGATCGATACTGTATAGAATAACAGCTTACATAGTGGAGACTTAAGAACAGATAGAAAGCAGGAATTGAGATGGAACGTAAACATGAATATCAGACAAAGAGCAGACAGATGATCCTTGATTATCTGATCCGGAATAAAGATCGTGCCGTTCATGTGTCGGATATTATACGGCATATGGATCAGGAAGAGTGTTCGGTAAATAAAACAACTGTATACCGATATCTGGATAAGCTGGTCGCAGAGAAGACACTGATGAAATATGTGGCTGATAAGGGCGAAAAAGCAGGATATCAGTATGTAGAACAGCCATCCAGGTGTCAGAAACATCTACATCTGCAATGCTCCGAATGTGGAAAGGTCATCCATCTGGACTGTGATTTCATGAAAGAGATATCAGAGCACATTTTGTCTGATCATGGGTTCACACTTTGCTGCAAGGATTCCATTTTATATGGTGTCTGTGATGAATGCAGTAAGAAAGAAAAGAAACAGAAAAATAAAACCAGATAACAGGAATTTCCATGCTGAAAATTGAATATTTCTGATAATAGGAGTTGACATTGGGCAAAATAATGCTATAATCTGATAATGCAACTTGGTTGCAAATTATATTTTCAGGAATGAGATGGATAGTATGGAATTGTTATTTGATTCGTTTTCAGATGCACTGATCGATAGTGTAAAATTAATACCATTTTTATTAGTGACATATCTGCTGATGGAATGGTTGGAGCAGAGAACAGAAGAAAAGCAGAAGCAATATATGCAGTCTGCCGGTGCGTTTGGTCCGTTGGCAGGTGGAGCACTTGGAATCGTCCCACAGTGTGGATTTTCCTGTGTGGCAGCGAACCTTTACAGTGGTGGTGTGATCACAGCAGGAGTTGTGCTTGCAGTATTTATGTCAACCTCTGATGAGATGCTTCCAATCTTTATTTCGCATACAGTAAATGCCGGTACAATTATTCGTATCCTGCTTGCAAAAATGTGTATTGCGATCGTTACAGGTTATGCAGTCGATCTTGCAAATAAATATATCCGCAGAAGATATCTGGCAGGAAGAAAAACGAAGCACACAGCGTCTTCAAAAAACGATAATTCTAAAAATACAGACAGTGCAGATAAAGAAAAATATTCGAAGCATTCTGGATATTTCGTTCAGGCAGCACAGACAGTCAATACAGAATGTACACATAATGGAAAAAGTGTGCATGTGCATGATGAAAAAAATATGCATACCCACGATGAAAAAAGTACACACACACATCATGGACATATCCACTATGATGGTACGGACATAGAAGAAAAACATATCCATGATCTGTGTGAGCAGGAACACTGCAACTGTGAGGATGGAATCTGGATGTCGGCGTTAAAGCACACCTTGAAGATTACGGTATTTATTCTGGCGGTATCCTTTGTGTTAAATATTATTATCGGTATCGCAGGGGAAGATGCGATTGGAAGACTTCTTGGTGATGTACCGTTCCTTGGAGAAGCAATGGCAGCACTGATTGGACTGATACCAAACTGTGCACCGTCTGTTATCATTACGGAGCTTTATCTGGATGGTATGCTCAGTGCCGGAGCAATGATGTCAGGCCTGCTTGTCAGCGCAGGCGTAGGACTTCTGGTATTGTTCCGTATGAACCGCCACAGATTGAAAGAAAACATTATGGTCGTTGGAACCTTGTATGTTACCAGTGTGTGCTGGGGGTTATTGATCAATCTGTTGGGTATCACATTTTAAATAGAAAGAACAGCGAGAACGGAAAGAATGGAACAGAAAACAGCAATAGTTATCGGGGCATCAACAGGAATTGGTGCAGCAACGGCGGAAGCCCTTGCACAACAATATAAAAAAATAGCCATAACGTCATTTCGCCATCCGAAAAAGTTGAAAGAGGTTCAACAGAAGATACTTGCGCAGGGCACAGATTGTTATGCAGAGATCGGTGATGCCGGAGATTTTACATTTGTAAGGCAGTTTATAGAGCATGTAATCGAACATTTTGGTAAGAAGATTGATCTGTTGGTTAATAATGCCGGAATTTCTTATGTCGGGCTGCTGACCGATATGGATGAAACGGACTGGAAAAGAATTATAGATACGAATATAACGTCAGTATTTAACACATGCCGTCAGGTTGTGCCATACATGGTGCATGCACATAAGGGACGTATTATCAACATTTCATCTGTATGGGGCAATGTCGGAGCCTCCTGTGAGGTAGCGTATTCAGCGACCAAGGGTGCGGTCAATGCATTTACAAAGGCTCTTGCGAAAGAGCTTGCACCGAGCGGTATAGCGGTGAATGCAATCGCATTTGGAGCTATCGATACTACGATGAACGGGCATTTGTCATCGGAAGAAAAAAATGCATTGGAAGAGGAAATTCCGTTTGGCAGGATGGGAACAGAGACAGAGGCTGCAGAATTTATCATAACGGTAGCAAATGCCGGCAGCTATCTGACCGGACAGATACTGACCTTTGATGGCGGTTGGCAGTAGATCGGTAAACGTTTTGCAATTTCCCCAATTCTCTATTGAAAAATTGTTCATATTGCTATAAAATAATCTATGCAAAGTTGCGCAGATATGGGGTAGAGATTATGGGAATAAAGTTTATTAAAAAGAAAAAGGGTGAGGTTGTAGCAGCAAACGTGCCGGCAGATCTAAAGACAACAGTAGATAAAGATGGAAATGTTGAGATCGTATCAAAGAATTTTACAATGACAACGAGCCAACAGCCGAAGCGCGAGCCGGAAACAGTTGAATGGACATGCTGGGGATGTGGGCATGTAAACAGTGGAGACGTTTGTGAGGTATGCGGAAAAAAACGGGTACAGAAATAAGCAGCAGACTGTTTATCAGATTTGATAATTATATAACAGTATATATAAAAGATTCTTGTATGTATATTATATAGGAATCTTTTTTACTTTATAGGCAAGATCGCCCTATAAAGTAAAAAGTGCTCCGCTGAGGGTGCGCACTTCGTGAAGAAGTTAATTGCCTTGCAAATTTGCGTAGGTGCGAAAGACCCGCAAGTGACTCTTTATTTTTATTCGGAGAAAGTAAGAGGGGAATAAGGTTTGAAATTATAATGACAGAATTTATCAGGCAGAGAAAATAAGAAATTAGAAATGCAGGTTGAAATTTAAAAGTACGTTTGGTATACTCATTAGGTAATTTTTCAGGTGCAATAAAGGTGTACAGAAAAGTAATGATTTTGGTGCATTTGTGATGCACGGGATTGATAGTCTGTTTAACAAAAAGAACGGAACGGATATTCCGGGACAAGCATTATATTTTATAAATAAAATGGAGGCCAGAAAATGGGTAAAAAAGTATTGAGATTATTTCTGGAAACAATGCTCAGAGCCGTTGTAATCATTCTTGCAGTTGGCATTGTTGTAATAGGAGCACTGCTTATAAAGACATTAGTAAAGAATAATTCTCTGAAAGACAGTAAGAAGACGACAACAGGAAAAGAAATAGTAACAGAAGCAGAGGATGAAAATGATCCGACGTTTAATAATGGAGATGACGAGAACAGCGGATCGGACGGAGCGGATGAAACCGGTGCGGTTGCATCTACAGATGCTAAAATCCTTGTTATTAATGCAACAGGAACCAGTGGAGTTGCCGGTGCATGGAAGACCGCATTAGAGGGTAAAGGATATACTTCGGTAGAAGTTGGTACTTATAATCAGTCGGCGATCGCGACATCAAAGGTATGCGTATCCGGTTCATATGATGGAGCAGATCTTGCTGCGGAATTTTCATCACCGGAAATGTCAACAACAGATACGTTATCAGCATCCGATTTTGATGTGCCGATTGACGGATATGATATTATTGTAATCGTTGGAACAAGTGATATTAAAAACTAAACAGCAGGATGATCGGATTGCCTATCTATACAGATTGTTCATACAGACAGAGAAGCAGGTGTTATTACAGAAATGTGATGTGCCTGCTTTTTTTGTTTTAAATGTCATCATGTATAAAGAATATTTTACAGGTGCAAGGATGTTTGTGTATAACTGCTATTTATAATCAATGGTGACTATGCCGAAAAAAATCGGACATACTATATAAAAATTGTATGGAAGGCAGTTGCATGAACAAAAATCGAGAAACGATAGAAACGTATGTATTGTTAACGGTGGCGGCGTTTTTGATGTCACTGGGTGTTGTTTGGATTTTTAACAGTGAACAGATAGTTCCCGGAGGCGTGACCGGAATAGGAATTATAATAGAAAATCTGACGGAAAATATGGGAACCGGAATTCCGGTCTGGTTGACGAATTTGGTTATCAATGTTCCGTTATTTATATGGGGGTATTTTCTGCTCGATAGAAAAAGTATGATAAGGACAGCATATACAACGGTTATTTCTACAGCATTTCTGGCAGTTATTCCTGCACTTCCGCTTGCAACGCATGACAGACTTTTGAATATGATTCTTGGCGGAGTTATATTTGGTTGCGCTTATGGTCTTATGTTTCGTCTGAATGCGTCATCCGGCGGCGTGGATCTTATGGCATTGATATTGAATCATATGAGAAACGATATTGGTGCGCCGTTATTCCTTGGGGGTATAGACATAGTGATCGTAATAGCAGGCGGAATTGCATTTGGTCTGGAAAATATGCTGTATGCTGTTATTGCAATCGTAATATCAACAAAATTATCCGATATGATCGTACAGGGAATCAGACATGGAAAACTGGTTTACATTATTTCTTCCAGATGCGATGAGATCAAATCCTGTATCATAAATGATATTGGAAGAGGTGTAACAGTATTGAAAACAAAGGGTGGTTATACGAATGAAGGGCGTGTAATGATAATTTCGGTTTTGTCAAGTAGACAATTAGTAGAATTAAAGGATAAAATAAGGACAATTGATGAAAAATCTTTTATGATTGTAGGGCAGGTAACGGAGGTTTTTGGTGAAGGTTTCACAAAATTCTCGTCTTAAATCTTCTTAAATCGATGCGAAAATCGTCAAAATGTTAGTTTTTTTGCGGTCGTATACAAAACAAACAAAACATTAAAATTTTTTTTGGGCAATAATCATATGGTTTAAAGAAGGGGAATGTTGTAAAATGACACTATGTTCAGAACGAATGAATAAATAAAACAATACTATATAATATTTACGGAGGTATTTGCAGAATGGCAAGTTTATCACTTAAGAACATCTATAAGGTATATCCTAACGGATTTAATGCTGTTAAGGATTTCAACCTTGAAATTGAAGATAAGGAGTTCATCATTTTCGTTGGACCTTCAGGATGTGGTAAGTCAACAACTCTTAGAATGATCGCAGGTCTTGAGGATATCAGCTCAGGTGAGTTATGGATCGGCGACAAGCTTGTAAATGACGTAGAGCCTAAGGATAGAGATATCGCAATGGTATTCCAGAACTACGCTCTGTATCCGCATATGTCAGTATATGACAACATGGCATTCGGACTTAAGTTAAGAAAGGCTCCGAAGGAGAAGATTGACAAGGCTGTTCATGAAGCTGCTAAGATTCTTGATATTGAACACTTACTTGACAGAAAGCCAAAGGCTTTATCAGGTGGTCAGAGACAGCGTGTGGCTATGGGTCGAGCAATCGTTCGTGAGCCTAAGGTATTCCTTATGGATGAGCCACTTTCAAACCTTGATGCGAAACTTCGTGTACAGATGCGTGTTGAGATTTCCAAGTTACATCAGAGATTACAGACAACTATCATCTATGTAACACATGACCAGACAGAGGCTATGACACTTGGTACAAGAATCGTAGTTATGAAGGATGGTATTATTCAGCAGGTAGATACACCACAGAACTTATACGATAAGCCATGTAACTTATTCGTAGCCGGTTTCATGGGTATGCCACCTATGAACTTCATTGATTGTAAGGTAGTTAAGTCCGGAGCAGACATTCTCTTAATGTTTGGTTCACACTCAATTAAAGTTCCTGATAGTAAGGCTGAGAGACTTATTGCACTTGATGCAGTTGATAAGGAAGTTGTTCTTGGTATTCGTCCTGAAGATATCCATGATGAGCAGCTCTTCATCGAGTCATCACCGGAAAGCGTTATTGATGCAAGAATCAATATTTACGAAATGTTAGGTGCTGAAGTTTACTTATACTTCACAATCGATCAGTTCGATATCACAGCAAGAGTTAATGCTCGTACAACAGCCAGACCTGGCGATACAGTACAGTTTGCATTTGACTTAAGCAAGATTCATATCTTTGATAAGGAAACAGAGGAGATCTTAGTAAGCTAATAGATCATACATACTTAAATATTTATAAACAAACAGGGAAAATGCAGAAATTTCTGCATTTTCTCTTTTTTTTTTTCGCAATATGATTTAGAATAGGTACAGTAGTGTATTTTGTTATTCGTATGTTTTCCGGGAGGCTTATCCGTCAGGCAGAATGGATGGGGAAAGAATACGGAATCCGAATATAAGAATAAGGAGTGTAGAATATATGATATCGAACCAGATACTTCAGGATACGATTGATGGATTAAAGAATATTACAAGAACCGATCTGTGTGTTCTTGATACAGAAGGAAAGATTCTTGCATCTACATTTAAGGATGTAGATGACTGTGAAGAAGCAGTACTTGCGTTTGTTGATTCCCCGGCAGAGAGTCAGGCAATTCGGGATTACCAGTTCTTTAAGGTGTTTGATGATAACCAGTTAGAACATATCTTGCTTGCAAAGGGGGAGACAGATGATACTTACATGGTTGGTAAGATCGCAGCGTTCCAGATTCAGAATCTCTTAGTTGCATATAAGGAGCGTTTTGATAAGGATAACTTCATCAAAAATCTGCTGTTAGATAATCTGTTGCTTGTTGATATTTACAACAGAGCAAAGAAGCTTCACATTGATACAGATGTAAGGAGAATCGTATTTATCATTGAGACAAAGAATGAGAAGGATACAAATGCCCTTGAAACAGTTCGTAATATCTTTTCTACAAAGACAAAGGATTTTATTACCGCTGTGGATGAGAAGAACATCATTCTTGTAAAGGAAGTAAAGCAGACAGAATCCTATGATGATATGAATAAGATTGCCAAGGTTGTTGTAGATATGCTGAATACAGAGGTTATGTCTTCTGTTCATGTATCATATGGTACGATCGTAAATGAGATTAAGGAAGTATCCCGTTCTTATAAAGAAGCTAAGATGGCACTGGATGTAGGAAAGATCTTCTACGAGAACCAGAACATTATCGCATATAGTAATCTTGGAATCGGACGTCTGATCTATCAGCTTCCGCTCCCACTCTGCAAGATGTTCATTCGTGAGATTTTCGATGGCAAATCACCGGATGAGTTTGACGAAGAGACCCTTACTACTATTGATAAGTTTTTTGAGAACAGTCTGAATGTATCAGAGACCTCCAGACAGTTATATATTCACAGAAATACTCTGGTTTATCGTCTGGATAAGCTTCAGAAGAGTACCGGTCTGGATCTTCGTGTATTTGAGGATGCGATTACATTTAAGATTGCGTTAATGGTAGTTAAGTATATGAAGTATATGGAGTCATTAGACTATTAAAAGGAAGAATCTGGACTCTTTGTAATATATTGTATGCAGGATTTACACATATATTTCACATTTTACTGCTATACTTGCAAAAGCAAAGAGAGAGAAAGTACAGACGTTAAATTTGAAAGGAAACCATTATGATAGAGTTAGAGAATGTTACTATGACCTACCCAGGTGGTATGACGGCTCTGAAGAATGTTAATATTAATATAGAGAAAGGCGAATTTGTCTTTATTGTTGGTAGCAGCGGATCAGGTAAGACAACATTGATCAAGCTGTTATTAAAGGAATTAGATCCGACCTCTGGGTCTATCCGTGTAGCAGGATATAATTATAAAACTATAAAAAGAAAGAATATCCCGAAGGTCAGAAGAAAGATCGGAGTTGTATTTCAGAATTTCAGACTGTTAAAGGACAGAACCATCTATGAAAATGTTGCATTTGCACAGAGAGTTATACAGACTCCTGCGAGATACATCAGACGTAGAGTTCCGGCTATGCTGACGCTGGTAGGTCTTGCGGATAAGTATAAATCTTATCCGAAGGAGCTTTCCGGTGGAGAGCAGCAGAGAGTTGCCATGGCAAGAGCACTGGTAAACAATCCGGAAATCATCCTTGCCGATGAGCCAACCGGTAACCTGGATCCGAAGAACTCACAGGATATCATGGAACTGCTTGATGATATCAATAAGCGAGGAACAACAGTGGTTGTCGTAACTCATAATAAGGATATTGTAAATGAGATGCGAAAGAGAGTAATCACATTAAAAAAAGGTGTGGTTATCAGCGATGAAAAACAAGGTGGTTATATAGATGAAGATTAGTACATTCTTTTATATCCTGAGACAGGGATTTACGAACATCAGAAGAAATATATTGTTCTCTCTTGCATCAATCGGTACAATTATTTCATGTTTGTTCATATTTGGTATTGTATATGCAGTTGTTGTAAACTTTCAGTCAGGAATGAAGGATTTGGAGAATAATGTAACGATATCGATTTTCTTTGAAGAAGATATTCCGGACGAAACGGTTCAGTTGATCGGTGAACAGATACGAGTCCTTGATTATGTAAATACAATGGATTATATCAGTGCAGATGAAGCATTTGATAAGTTCTGTGAGCAGAATTATGATGATCCTGAGGCTGCAAAGGCAGCATTCGGAGATGATAACCCGTTAAAGAATTCTGCTTCTTATGAGGTAACGTTGAAGGATGTATCCAAACAGGCTGAGTTTGTAGCATTTGCAAAAGGTTTAGACGGAGTGCGAAATGTCAGAAGTTCTGAGGTTACAGCTGACAGTATCTCGACATTGTCCTCATTGGTAGGATATGCTTCTATCGGAATTGTGGTAATCCTGATGTTGGTATCCATCTTCCTGATCAGCAATACGATTACCATTGGCATTACAGTTCGTAAGGAAGAAATTGCAATTATGAAATTGATCGGTGCAACGAACTTCTTTGTACGTGCGCCGTTCATAATAGAAGGTATTATTATCGGAGCAGTCGGTTCTGTTATTCCGCTTTATCTGTTATATGTTATGTATCAGAAGATTCTGGAATATGTGGCAGGACGATTTGCAGTAATTACATCTGTATTCGCATTTGTAAGTAAGGAAGAATTGTTTAAAACAATGATTCCTGTTGGGCTTATTTTAGGTATAGGTGTAGGTTTATTTGGTAGTTTGATCACTACCAGAAAACATTTGAAAGTATAAGAGGAGGTCTTTATTTTGAAGAAAATTCAGATACCGTTAATGAAAAAATTCAAAAAGACGGCGCTTGTTATTGTATGTGCAGTTGCACTTGCTGCAATGCCGCCTGTATCTCGGGTTTCGGCAACGAGTATTCAGGATGCAAAGGACAGCAAGAATGAAGCGGAAGGGAATAAAAAAGAAGCTCAGGGCGTGTTGGATGGCCTTGAAGAGAAACAGAATAAGTTGATCAGTGATGTAGAAGCACTGGATAAGCAGGTTTCAGATATTCAGACGCAGATCACTGCAAAGGAAGAAGAAGAAGATAAATTAAATACAGAGATTGATGAGACAAAGAAGAATCTTGCAGCAGCGCAGGTTGAGGAAGACAATCAGTATGCAGCAATGATGAAGCGTATTCAGTATCTCTATGAAAATGGAGAAGTTGAGTACATAGATACATTGATGTCATCCGCATCTTTTACGGATATGTTAAATAAGTCAGAGTATGTGGAGCAGATATCAAGTTACGATCAGAAGCAGTTAAATGCACTGATCGATACAAGACAGAAGATCCAAGAATATGAGACAACTCTCGAGACAGATTTGAAAGAGGTTGAATCTGTTAAAGCAGATCTGGAAACACAGAAATCAAATCTGGATGTAGCAATCAATGAGAAGAATCAGAAGATTGCTGAATATTCACAGGATATCGATGCACAGAAATCTTTGGTTGAGAAATATCAGAAAGAAATGGATGCAGCAGATGCCCAGATTGCGGAGATTCAGAGAAAACTTGCAGAACAGCAGGCTGCACAGCAGCAGAGCAGTGGCGGAAGCGGAAGTACTACACCACAGTATTATACACCGAGCGGTGGATCATTTATGTGGCCGGCTACACAGGGAAGCAGAATCAGCTCGTATTTTGGACCGAGAACATCACCTACAGCAGGTGCAAGTTCTAACCATAAGGGAATCGATATTCCATGTCCAACCGGAAGTGATGTTGTTGCATCAGCGGCCGGTACGGTTGTTATCTCGCAGTACAGTTCATCCGCAGGATATTACATTATGATCGATCATGGAAATGGTATATCTACTGTATATATGCACAATTCCCAGCTGGTAGTCGGTGTGGGTCAGACAGTAGAACAGGGACAGGTAATTGCAAAGGCAGGAAGCACCGGATATAGTACAGGTTCACATTGCCATTTTGGTGTAATGATAAACGGAACTTATGTAAATCCACTTGATTACCTGTAAAACAAGATGAAGACCGAAATCGCAGAAATGTGATCACGGTCAGAATTGTGGGATTTTACAGAATTACACATAGGATAAAACAACAGACAGATCGGGTGAAAACTGGATTTGTCTGTTGTCGTTTATAAAAGAAAATTTACAGAATACCTATAGGATTATACATAATTTATGATCTGACATATGGGTAAATGTATATTTTCAAGTTTATGAAAGGACGTTGATGCGAAAAATGCATCACTGGAGGTAACATGAGACATAATTTTAAGAGATGGATTCTCGGTGTGGTGGTTATAGCCGGATGCGCCGGAATGATGGGTTGTTCTTTTACTAAGGATAATTCAAAGAGTGGTGATCTGAATTCAGATGCCGGAAAGCGACATAATAATCTGGATTATGATGGTTCGGTCGTAGACGAAAACACGTTGGAGAAGCTTGCGAGTCTGGAAACGATTATCGATAAGTCCTATTATTTTGACACCTCAGACGAGGATATGCAGAATGGTCTGTATGCTGGGCTGATCGAGGCATTGGATGATCCATATGCAAAATATTATACACCAGAGGAATTTGCAAAACTGCAGGAAGACAGTTCCGGTGAATATGCAGGTATCGGTGTTGTCGTAAGACAGGATGAGGAAACCGGATATGCGATTGCGGTCAGCATTACAGAGGATTCACCGGCTTCCGAAGTAGACATCAAACCTGACGATCTGATCTGTAAGATTGATGATTATGAGATTCAGGAATCCGACGATCTGGACTATCTGGTTACAAAGATACGTGGAGAAGAAGGTACGGATGTTACCCTTGAAATCTATAGACCAAGTGAGAGAAAGTATCATACAGTAACCATTACCAGAAGAAAACTGGAGAACAGTACCGTTTCCTACTTTATGGCAGATGCAGATAAGAAGATTGGTTACGTCCGTGTAACACAGTTTGTAGCAAATACAAATGATTTATTCAGGGATGCTGTAGAAGATCTGAAGTCTCAGGGCATGACAGCACTGATGATAGACCTTCGTTCGGATCCGGGTGGAATGTTAACTACAGTTGTCGATATGTGCGATTATCTGCTCCCTGCCGGAAAAATCGTATATCAGGAAGATAAGAATGGAAATGTCTTATCAACTTATGAATCTACGGACGATGAGCAGCTTGATCTTCCGATGGTAGTGCTTGTAAATGGGGAGAGCGCAAGTGCATCTGAGATCATGACAGCAGCATTAAAGGAATATGGTGTTGCGACGATCATTGGCGAGAACACATATGGAAAGGGAATCGTACAGTCGGTTATTCCGCTTTCTGATGGCTCAGCAATAAAGCTTACAACTGCCAAATATTTCACTCCAAATGGAAATGACATTCATAAGAAGGGTGTAGCTCCGGATATCGAAGTGAAATTACCGGAAGATTATACGGCAGATGATTTCCAAGGCAAGAAGGATACACAGTACCAGAAAGGTCTGGAAGTATTGCGCGGGAAGGTAAAATAGAGCAGGATTAGGTGTAGAAAATAGAGTAATTACATGGTATAATATGCGTAAGCATTGAGCCGTGCCAAAATAAACTCTGATGATTCGGCTGCTTGCAGACGAAAGCATTAGAGTTTATTTTGATAGGGCGAAAGCCCGACAACGAGGAAATACGAAGTATTTGCGAGTGCGCACGGCGAAAAGGAAAACCCGTGCGAGAGAGGAAATACGAAGTATTTGCGAGTGTGCACGGTTAAGAAAAATAAAGGAGAAACTTTCATGAATAAGGAATTGATTATCGTACTGGACTTTGGTGGTCAGTACAATCAGCTTATTGCACGAAGGGTCAGAGAATGTAATGTCTATGCAGAAGTACATCCGTACACTATGAGCATTGACGAGATCAAGAAGATGAACCCGAAAGGCATTATTTTCACCGGTGGACCGAATAGTGTATACAAAGCTGATTCACCAAGTTACAGCAAGGAAATTTTTGAACTGGGTATTCCAATCCTTGGAATCTGTTATGGTTCACAGTTGATGGCACATGTGCTCGGCGGTAAGGTAGCAACTGCTCCGGTCAGTGAATATGGCAGAACTGAGGTAACAGTGGATAAGAATTCCATTTTGTTTAAAGATGTAAATAAATCAACAATCTGCTGGATGAGTCATACCGACTATATCGCAGAAGCACCGGAAGGATTTGTATCAACTGCAACGACTCCAAACTGTCCATTTGCGGCAATGGAAAATGCAGAGAAGAACTTGTATGCAACACAGTTCCATCCAGAGGTTATGCATACAGAAGAAGGAATGAAGATGCTTCGTGCATTTGTCATGGATGTATGTAAATGCTCCGGTGACTGGAAGATGGATTCTTTCGTTGAAGATACGATTAAGAGTCTGCGTGAGAAGATTGGAAATGGAAAAGTGCTCTGTGCATTATCCGGTGGGGTAGATTCATCGGTTGCAGCCGTTCTGTTATCCAAGGCAGTCGGCAAGCAGCTTACTTGTGTATTTGTCGATCAGGGACTTCTTCGTAAGAACGAGGGTGATGAAGTCGAAGCAGTATTTGGTCCGGATGGTCCATATGATCTGAACTTCATCCGTGTAAATGCGCAGGATCGTTTCTACCAGAAACTTGCAGGAGTTGTTGAACCGGAAGCAAAACGTAAGATCATCGGTGAAGAATTTATTCGTGTATTTGAGGAAGAAGCAAAGAAGATCGGCGCTGTCGACTTCTTAGTACAGGGAACAATTTACCCTGATGTGATCGAATCCGGTCTCGGAAAATCCGCAACGATCAAGAGTCACCACAACGTAGGCGGACTTCCGGATTATGTTGATTTCAAAGAAATTGTTGAACCGCTTCGTCTCTTGTTCAAGGACGAGGTTCGTAAAGCGGGTCGTGAGCTTGGCATTCCAGAGTATCTGGTAAGCCGTCAGCCATTCCCGGGTCCGGGTCTTGGAATCCGTATCGTTGGGGAAGTAACTGCTGAGAAGGTTAAGATCGTTCAGGATGCTGACTATATCTACCGTGAGGAGATTGCAAAAGCAGGTCTTGATAAAGGACTTGGACAGTATTTTGCAGCGCTTACCAACATGCGTTCTGTTGGTGTTATGGGCGATGAACGTACCTACGACTATGCAGTTGCACTTCGGGCCGTATGCACCAGCGATTTCATGACTGCTGACTGCGCGGATATTCCGTTTGAAGTATTGCAGAGAGTAATGACAAGAATTATTAATGAAGTGAAGGGTGTCAATCGAGTAATGTATGATCTGACGAGTAAGCCACCTGGAACGATTGAGTTTGAATAATAAAAATTCTCTGGAATCCCTTATAAACAGGGCATTTCAGGGCAGATAAAGTTCTATTTGATAACAAAATGATAACACGAGAGATTTTGGCATTATTTATCCTGAATCTTGTGGTTATCAGGTAATATGTGTGAAACCAACAAAAAGGTCTTACTGAATTGAGTGAAATCAATTTGGTAAGGCCTTTTTTTGTCGGCTTTTATTTTGCGTTTTTTGGATAGTTGTAACGCCACTGGTCATATTCTTCCTGAGTGATCTCGCCGGATTTGAGTTTTTCTGCCTGTTCCTGCCATTCATGGAACATATCGAACATGGAAAGGTAGGTGGTTCCCTTGGACTTGTCCAGCCGGAGACAAAGTTCTCCGTCAATCTCATCAATGTGAAGTCCGTAAAGGTCTTCTAAGGTAAATAAGGTATGCATCAGTCCAACGTAACTGTCAATATCCGGGACAGCCAGAGCATGAGGGGATACTTCAAAAATATCAGCCAGTGCGTTTAGGTATTTTTCCTTTGGACTGCGTGCCCCTTTTTCATACTGTGCAATGCGGACATCAGCCTGTGAATCACTGAATCCTAGCTGTTGCCCCAAATATTTCTGCGTGAAACCACGCAGAAGTCTGAAATGGTGGATTCTTTCGCCTATTGCCATATGCTATATCTCCTGTCTTTTTCTTGATAGGTTGAGTATAGCATATCCAAATGGTAGAGACAAGAAAATCCATACAAAAAAGTATGGGTAAATGTATTGAAAGTACTTGACCCATACAGAATAGTATAGTATAATTCAACCCATACAAAATAGTATAGTAAAAAGAAAGGAGAAATTTTCTATGAGTAAAATGTTTATGAATGTGAAAGAGGTCATGGAAGTCCTGGAAGTATCAGAATCCTACGCATACAAGCTGATGAAAAGGCTAAACAGGGAGTTACAGGCGATGGGATGTCAGACCATTGCAGGAAAGGTTGACCGGAAATATTTCTATGAGCAGTTCTATGGAACAAGATCGAATGATGGGAGGAATTAAGAATGGCAATTTATAAGAATGACAATGGCACCTGGTATGTGATGATCCGGTATCAGGACTGGACAGGTGCAAGAAAACAGAAATGCAAACGAGGATTTTCTACAAGAAAAGAAGCTGCGGACTGGGAATTACAATTCAAATTACAGAAGAAAGCAAGCGTGGATATGACAATGGAAAGCTTTTGCACTATGTATGAAGAAGATGTCAGACCTTCTTTGAAGCAGAGTACCTGGCTTACAAAAGAAAATATTATTCAGAAAAAGATTCTTCCGTATCTTGGAAAACGTAAAGTATCGGAAATTACAGCGAAAGATGTGATGGACTGGCATAACCAAATGAGAAAACTCAAAACGAAGACAGGAAAATCGCTTTCGCCAACGTATCTGAAAACGATACATGGACAGTTAAGCACCATTTTTAATCATGCAGTGAAATATTACGACCTTAGCACTAATCCTGCGAGAAAAGCAGGGGCACTGGGAGAAGAGGAAGGCAAGGAAATGTTATTCTGGACAAAAGAAGAATATAAGCAGTTTGCAGAAGAAATGATGGACAAACCTCTTTCCTACTATGCTTTTCAACTGCTTTACTGGTGCGGGATTCGTTCCGGTGAGCTGCTTGCTTTAACACCGGCAGATTTTAATTTCAAAAAGAAAACGCTTCAGATCAATAAGTCCTATCAGCGTTTGAAGGGAAAAGATGTAATCAGTACGCCAAAGACAAAGAACAGTGTACGGACAGTCATAATGCCACAGTTTCTGTGTGATGAAATGCAGGACTGCCTGAAATTATATTACAGTTTAAAGCCTGACGACCGCATTTTTCCGGTAACAAAATATTATCTGAATCATGAGATGGAAAGAGGCTGTAAAGCGAGTGGGGTAAAGAAAATCAGAGTTCATGATCTCAGGCATAGTCATGTATCCCTGTTGATCAATATGGGGTATACCGCACTAGCAATCGGAAAAAGGGTTGGACATTCAGCAGAAAAGATTACTTACCGGTATGCACATCTGTTTCCGTCGGTACAGCAGGACATGGCAGAGCAGCTGGATGCAGAAAATATGGAAGAAGAATTAAATGAAGTAGAAGGAGGACTTGCAAATGTCGGCTAAATGTCTGGATCAGCAGGGACGTTGGAGAAATAAAGTTGTAGCATTTCGGATGTCACCGGAAGAAGATGAACTTCTGGAGACGGCAGTACGGCTATCGGGATTAACCAAACAAGAATATATTATCCGAAGATTGCAGGAAAAAGAAGTTGTGGTTACAGGAAATCCCAGGGTGTATAAAGCTTTGAAGAAGGAACTTGAAAAGGTACTGGGTGAGCTGAAACGTCTGAAAAAGGGAGAAGATGTGCCGGAGGATTTATTGGAAGTGATTCGGCTTATCACAATAACAATGGCTGGAATGAAAGCGGAATAAAAGAGCCTTTAAGTGTCGGCAAACACCTAAAGGCAGGAATTTGGTAGAATACTCTTCCAAAAAACTTCTATGAGTATTCTATCAAAAACCACTCTTTCTTTCAACGGGGAAATAAGGAGGATTTGATGGAAAACAAAAGAACAGAAACAAATAAAACAGTACAGAAAAGGCTGGAACCGGAACTGAAACTCATCAACATGGATACGGTGGAAGTGGAGCAGATTGAATGGCTGCTTTATCCATTTATTCCTTATGGAAAAGTAACAATTATACAGGGAGATCCGGGAGAAGGAAAGACGACAATGGTGCTTCAGATTATTGCAAAATTAACCAAAGGAGAGTCTATTCTTCCAGTTGATTTAAAAAAAGGTAAAAGGATAGATACTGATAGTGAAAACGATATGGTAGAGGCAGAAAATATTGAAAACAATGCGTCAACACAGCAGTTGGAGGCACCAGTAAATGTAATCTACCAGACTGCAGAAGATGGTCTTGGAGATACGATAAAACCAAGATTACTTGCTGCAGGTGCAGACTGTACAAAGGTCATGGTCATCGATGACAGTGAGCAGCCGCTGACGATGGCAGATGTCCGGTTGGAAGAAGCAATCGTGCAGACAAAAGCCAGAATGGTTGTACTTGACCCAATTCAGGGATTCCTTGGAGCAGAGGTAGATATGCACAGAGCTAATGAAATCCGTCCTTTGATGAAACGCATAGCGGTCCTGGCGGAGAAATACCATTGTGCGATTATCCTGATCGGACACATGAACAAGAACAGCAATGGAAAATCATCTTACCGGGGACTTGGTTCTATTGATTTTCAGGCAGCTGCAAGAAGCGTTTTGATTGTCGGACGAATTAAGGACGAACCGGAAGTAAGAGTTGTGTGCCATACAAAGAGTTCCCTGGCACCGGAAGGTAAAGCTATTGCGTTCCGTCTGGATAAAAACAACGGATTTGAATGGATTGGTGAATATGACATTAGTGCAGATGAATTGCTCAATGGAGAGGGAAAAGGACAGAAAACCCGGAAAGCAAAAGAATTTCTGCTTGAGATACTGGCTGATGGAGGTATGGCACAAAAGAAAATTGAGGAAGAAGCAGAAAAACTGGGAATTAAAAAGAAAACACTGAGAAATGCCAAAATGGAACTGGGAATAGATTCCGTAAAACGTGGAAATCAGTGGTATTGGATGTTGTCAGAGTAGAAAAAGGAAGATGGCAAGATGACCATATCTTAATAATAGGGCATCTTGCCACCTTGAAAGGAGATCAGATGAAAAATAAAAATGTGCAGATACCATATGAGTTATTCTTTCAACTGTTGCAATATTTCCTGATGGAGAATTATGAGGGCGAAGAAATCATAAGGAAAGGGTTAGAAAAGAAATTGAATGCAATGGTAGATCGGGAGTTATACAGCAAGTACAAAACAGCCCCAACAGAGGAAGAGAGAGAAAAGTCCAGGCAGGAATACCTGGAAAGGAAGGGAATACCGGAAAACTTTCGTTGGTAGAGATTCTTGCTGATCACTTTATAACAGGAGCGTGTCACGCACCTGTAAATATCAGACAAGGAGAAAGCCGGTAAGATACAGACGAGAGGTTATAGATTACCCGATTATTTATTGGTAAATTATAGGCTGCGAAAGGGAGCCCTGAATCAGGGCGTCCTTACAGTAGGACAATAGAAAGGAGCATACAGCAATGCGAGAAGGAAGATTAGGATATAACAGCAGTAACGATAGATATGGGTTATTGTCATCAGATTTATGGATTGATACAGGATTTCATTGTGGGGAATGCCTGGAAGTACTAATTGATGATCAGTGGGTGCAGACCAGAATGGAGATGAATCCGGCAAGGGAATGGTATCTGGTAGGAACACCGTACTGCGGAGATCTGGAATATATACGGGCGAGAATACAGTAATAGATTAGTTAAGTGAGTAACGCAGAAGCAATCCGACTAGCGGGAGAAATAATGGTCTCCGCTCCGGTCGGTGCAGAACAGACGTCCTCCGGACGTCTTGCCCCCGGCAGGGCGCAAGGGTACTTTTGATAGGCGGTACGGCTGTCGAAAGTGCTTTTGCGTTACTTTTGACAAAAGTAACAAAACCGCCGTATCCGGCGAAGATTTCTTATAATCGCCATAGTTGGCGGAAATACAAATTATGTGCCATATCTGGCACGCTTTTTAGAAGGAGAGGTGAGGAGCATAATGATGAGAAGAACGATCAGCGGCATGATTGGAGCTGGATCGCTGGCTCATAACAGACGGGATTTTGTAGCTGAAAATGTGGACCCAGACAGAGTACACCTGAATATCTGTTACCAGAATGAAAATCTGAAAGAAGTATATAAAGAGTTGTTTGATGATTCTGTGGAACGGTACAATGTGGGAAAAAGAAAGGACCGGCAGATTACAAATTACTATGAAAAAATTCGTCAGGGAAAGCAGGAAAAGCTGTTCCATGAAGTGATTTTCCAGATTGGAAATCGAGAAGATATGGCTGTGGGAACGACAGAAGGAGACCTGGCGGTAAAAGTACTGGATGAGTATGTAAAAAATTTCCAGCAACGAAATCCAACACTTCATGTATTTAGCTGTTATCTGCACCAGGATGAAGCCACACCGCATCTGCATATTGATTTTGTCCCTTATGTAACTGGTTGGAAAGGGAAAGGAATGGATACCAGGGTTTCACTGAAGCAGGCATTAAAAAGCCTGGGATTTCAAGGCGGGAACAAACACGATACAGAGTTGAATCAGTGGATCAACCATGAAAAAGAAGTGCTTGCAGAGGTTGCACGACAGCATGGAATTGAATGGGAGCAGAAAGGGACACATGAGGAGCATCTTGATGTTTATAATTTTAAGAAGAAAGAGCGTAAAAAGGAAGTACAGACACTGGAACAGGAAAAAGAATATCTCACTGCTGAGAATGAAGGACTGATTGCACAGATTGCGGAAGTAAGAGCTGATATCCAGCTTTTAAAAGATGATGAGGAGCAGGCAGTTAAAGATAAAGAGGAGGCTGAGAAGCGTGCGGAAAAAGCTGAGAAAGATCTGCACAGCCTGGAAGAACGCAGAGAACGGTTGCAGCCTGTTATGGATAATGTCAGTAAGGAAATAAAGGAATATGGGACAGTGAAAGCAATTCTACCGGAAGCTGGGACATTAGAACGTGCGACAACTTACCGGGATAAAAAGATAAAACCACTGTTTACCCAGATGAAAAATAAAATTGCTGCAATGGCAGCCCAGGTCAAAGAACTTACCAAAGAAGTAGAAAAATGGAAACACAAATATCAGGAAACAAAGCAGGCATATAACCGAGTGCAGAGACAGCTAGATACAGTATGTGAAGAAAAACAGCAGTTATCTGAGGAAAAGCAACAATTGCAGGGTGTTTCCGACAGATATGATCGGGTAGTGCGTGTTCTTGGAGAAAATATTGTAGAAAATGCAGTACAACAGGATATACAGGAGCAGAAAGCATTAGAAGAAAAACGGCAAATGGAGCAAATGCCAAAAGGAAGTATTCACGAAAGACTGGCTTGGGGTGCCCGTAAAAGTGAAATGGAGAATCAACAGCGTAAGAAAAATAAAACAAAAAATAGAGGAATGGAGAGATAAGACGATGAAAAAGCACATTTATGATGAAAGTAATGGATTGAGCTACACATTGCATGGAGATTATTACCTGCCGGATCTGGCAGTGAATGAGGAAGAACTGACATATGGTAAATACGGAATGTTGCGAAAACAGTTTCTGAAAGTGCATAGACCGGCACGATATCAGTATTTATTGATGACGGGGGAACTAACAGCACATCTAAATCGAGTTGATCAGGAAGCTAGGGAACAGGTAGAAAGCCTAATGAAGCAGATGGCAGAAAAACAGGGTGTGACAGAACAAGTGAAAATACAGGATCAGATGAAATGGGTTGGTTTAATGAATGGCATCAAAGCCTGTGCAGAAGAAATTGTGTTGAAAGAGAGGGTATATATGTGAGTAGAAAGGGTGATCGAAAGGCTGCTCTTTACAAAGATGAAAATAAAAATTGCTGAAAAGGCATGAGTGTTGTAGTGTAAAACTCTTTTGACATTGTGTTTTCCGTTAAGTAAAATATCTTTGATAGACAGATAATGAAAAAATGATTATTCTTGGCTCAGATCAAGAGAACAAATTACTTGCGAAGGGAGGAAATTATATGGAGCTGAGTATACAGATAAAAAAATACCGAACAGAGCTTCATCTATCACAGGAGGAATTGGCAGAAAAGGTATATGTAACAAGACAGACAATTTCTAATTGGGAAAACGAAAAGAGTTATCCTGATATTCATAGCTTGTTACTTCTTAGTTCATTGTTTAATGTATCTCTCGATCAATTAATTAAAGGAGATATAGAGAAAATGAAAGAAATTATTAGCGAGCAAGAAATTAAAAAGTTTAATTATTATGGTTCCATCTATACAGTTCATTTGGTCGTGTTGATTATATCGGCAGTACCTTTGTTTATGTGGCTCGGAATGTATGCGTATATTCCGTTTGGGATTTTATTTATTATTACAAAGTACTGGGCGTTAAAGGTTGAAAAACTAAAAAAGAAAAATGATATACAAACCTATAAGGAAATTGTTGCATTTACGGAGGGAAAAAAATTGGATGAACTTCATAAGGCAGTTGAAGTGGGAAAACGTCCTTATCAAAATATATTAAAGGTTATTATCAGTGCGGGTGTTACAGCGATGATTTGCTTCTTAATTGGAGTACTGATGCACTTATTCTTGAATTAATTAAATTTAAGGATATTTTGATTTGTAGAACTATAAAATAGAGCATTTTTCTCGCAGATTTTAACCGGTAGTTAAGAAATCGAAGCCATAATTAAACGAAGGCTCAATTGTAAACACATATTAGAAATACTATAATGAGAATATAAACAGGAGGTAGGAACAATGCAAATTGGTGAGAAGATAAAAAACTATCGGAGAACTGCGGGATTAACACAAGAACAGGTGGCGGATTATTTGGACGTTTCTACTCCTGCGGTAAATAAATGGGAAAAAGGAAACACATATCCAGATATATCATTACTTCCGGCAATTGCTCGATTATTAAAAATTGATATGAATGAACTATTTTCATTTCGTGAAGAATTGACAGAAAAAGAGATTGGACAATTTGTGAATGAGCTTTCGGAAGTTTCATTGGATAGCTTTATAAAAGCTTTTGAGATGGGAAAAAATAAAATAAAGGAATATCCTCATTGTGATTCGTTGATTTATTCAATTGCTACTGTTCTAAATGCGGCGCTAACTTTATCCGATGTCGATGATAAGAAAAAGTTGGAATGCAATAATGTGATTGTTGAATGGCTGGAACGAACTGCTGAAAGTCCGAATGAAAAGGTAAGGATTTCCAGTATTTTTATGCTTGCGGCCAAATATATACAAATGGAAAAATATAAAGAAGCAAATATCTTTTTGGATAAAATTCCAGATACTGTGATAGATGGTACAATTATGAAAACGAATGTATTAGCACACCAGGAAGGGACAGATATTGCAGCGTTCTTTTTAGAGGGAAAACTGATGCAGACAGTTACGAATATACAAAACTATCTGTATAAGTTGATAGAAATGGAAGAAGAAACCGGAAATCATTGTAAAGCAGAGGAGATTGCCGAAATCACAGAACATATGGTATCGTTATTTGGTCTGTGGGATTACGGTAAAGTAGTACCACATCTATTGATTGCCGTGTATCGAAAGGATGTAGAAAAATGTATTCAGTTGATAAAAGAAGTGCTGATGGAGTCACAGAAGCCATGGAAGATGGTGGAATCACCTTTATATTACAGATATGCGGATACAGTACAGGGAAAGTCTTCTTCAGGCGTTGGAAATAATTTTGTTCGTGCATTAGCTACAGAAATTGAAAATAAAGAAGAGTATGAATTTTTGAAAGGAAATAAAGAATTGGAGGCGATTTTTTCTCAATATTTGAAATAGATTGCGATAAAAATATATAGAAATAGATAAAAGCTGTAAAAATCTACGTTGAATTTTACAGCTTTTTGTGTATAATAGAAGTAGCAGAAACAATTTAAAATCAAAGGAAGGAGCTGAAAGAATATGGCAAATATTTTACCAGTATCTGATTTGAGAAATTATAATGAAGTCCTGAAAAACTGTCATAAAGGAGAACCAGTATATCTGACTAAGAATGGCAGAGGACGTTTTGTTGTCATGGATATTGAAGATTATGAGCGTGACCGGGCAGAGAAAAAGCTTCTGATGAAGCTGCAGGAAGCTGAAGAAGCAGTGAAAGACGGAGAAGGCTGGCTGGATCTGGATGAATTAAAAGCACTTGTGGGGGAATAAGATGTTAAAACTGCGGATCAATCCGATTGTTGCAAAGGATTTGAAGAACATCCGGGATTACATTGCTGAGGATAATGAAGAATATGCAGCAAAGACCATAAAGGAAATCTACGGTAAATTTGAAAACCTTCAGATGTTTCCTGGAATGGGGTCAGATCTTTCTAAAAGAGTCAGCTTTCGGACAGATTATAAATATGCGATATGGGAAGATTATGTGATTATCTACAAGGTCGGTAACGAATATGTAGAGATTTATCGTGTGGTCAACCGATATCGGGATATCACAAGAATCTTTGATTGAAGTTAGTATAGCAATTGCTATAAAAAATACGAATGATAAAATATAGAAAGGTTATAGTAAATGGATCTTGAAGAAATTTTTCAGTCTTGTAATAATGTTGTAATTGAAGAAGCTGGTAATGTTATAGATGAAAAAAGTAATCATACATTACAGTATGAACAAAAACATAATGTTGTTTTGCCACCAGAAGAAAAGAAAATTGCGATAAATATATCTGCAATAAGAAAGATTAGATACGAATGTGCTTGTGCAAAAGAGAATAAATTCACGTATGCAGAATTGTGGCTTGGATTATCTACATTATTTTTTGGAGCTTTTTTTAGTGCATTAATTTCTAAGATACCATATAAGGTAAACTTTTTGAGTATATTTTTTTATTCAGTGTGTCCGGTTTTAGGTGGAATATTCGGCGTTGCATACTTTTTTTGTAGGAAAAATAATAACAGAGATATTGTTCAGCTGGCAGAAAAGATAGAAGAATACATTATTGATCCGGAAGATATGGAGGAAACGAGAAATGAACATTAATGATATTTCGACACAGTTATTATATACTACTGTTCCTATATATGCAAAGAATAATAATGGTAGTTTTTCGTCAGGAACAGGATTTATTTTTTCAGTCATGGAGCAAAATGATACATCGATACCGTTGCTCATAACAAATTACCATGTATTGGAAAACGCAGTTGCTGGTTTTGTTGAATTGCATATTGCAGAAAAAGGGTTACCATCTGAAAAAAGTATTAGAATTCAGTTCAATGAGAGTATAATCAATGGAAACAAGCTTGGAAATCTGGATTTAATTGCTATTCCGTTGGCGAGTACATTAAATGAACTTAAGCAAAAGGGGATAAATATCTTTTATAGGACTGTTGATCAAAATATGCTGCCTAAAGAGGAGCAAATTGAATACTTTGCAGCGATAGAAGATATTACGTTTATAGGATATCCAAGTGGGTTATATGATAGTGTGAACAAGTTGCCAATTATAAGGCAGGGGATTACGGCCACTCCTATATGGAATCAGTTTAATGGAGAAAATGTGTTTTTAATCGATGCTGGGGTTTTCCCTGGGTCAAGTGGTAGTCCGGTATTTATCTATAACCATGGATCGTATCCAACAAAAGATGGGATCGCAATTGGGAATAGATTGCTGTTTATAGGGGTAATATCGGAAACTATGATTCGTAATGAAGCTGATGCCAAAAGCTATTTGGATTTGGGAAAAGTAATAGGTAGCAAAGTGATGTATGAAGAGGTGACAAAATTTATTCAACGTATAAATAAAGTTTGATAACAGAAACATGATAACAAATTGATAACACCGTTCAGTACAGCCTGTGGACTTTGGACAGTGGAACACATATAAAACCAGATAGAGCCATAATACCTATACAAAAGTGTATAGTGATAAGATTTTATTTACGAGTTTGAATAACGGACTAAAATGCCGAAAACCTGTATTTATGCGGGTTTCCGGCATTTGTTTTATCAAATGGCTCTAGTTTGGCTCTATTTGTGAGTGGAGTAATGTACAATTATTGCAGAGCAAATGCAGATAGCCATAGCTGAGAACAGCTGGACGGCACTTGACCAGAATGAATATGAGAGAAGATATGCTGACATTATCGAAAAGCACAATACTATCGAATCAGAATAGGACAGGATTTCAGAACAGCTTGATAGAAGGCACAGAGGGAGTTGTTCAAGAGATTCATTCGTGCATTGGAAAAGCAAGTTACTTTGATAGAAGAATTCGATGAGGAACTTTAAAGCAGCCTTGTGCAGGAAGTAGTGAAAATGTCAGGAATGATATACGATTTATCTCCAAGAACGGATTTGAAATAAAAGCGAGATAAATTAAATTTTGAGTTGACACATATTATACTAGAAAAAATTAAAAATTTGATTATAAAAGGTCATATTCGACGGAAAATATCGGGGTTGACCTTTTATATTGCAGAAATATGACATAAAATAGATATGCTAACCTGCTGATATAAGGTATAATGAATATATTAGGGTTATTAGTACATAAAGGATCGGATGTGAAAAAATGATAGTATACAATAAACTAGGTAATTACTTAAAATCAAAAAATATGAAATATATAGATTTGCAAAGGGAACTTGAATTAAACCCTTCTATGATTGCAAAATTTAAAAAAAACAGAACAATATCCACAGACACTCTCAACAAAGTATGCGAGTATCTTCATGTTCAACCTGGGGAAATAATGGGGTGGATACCTGACGAAGAATATGATAAGCAGAATTTAGAAAAACAGACAATTGAAGCACAAATTGCTGAACTTCAAGCAAAATTAAAGAACTTAAAATAGGAAGGATTATTATATGGGGTATAATAATAATTATGCAGGAATGCACATGATAAGATACAGTCGCTATGGACAATATGATGATTTGAAATATTATGATAAATTGGCTGAACAAGAGAAACAATGCAAAAAAGTAAATGCTAGACCTGAAAATAGCAATAGTGAAGATAGAAAAAATAAATTCAAAAAGAAATTAGTAGATTTAAATAATAAATATGGTGGTGGTTACGGAGTAGATGAATTGATTGATGCACATCATTTTGTATATTCAAATATAGTCATGTCTAATGTAATGATTATTGCGATGAAAAACAAAAAAGATATATATGAAATATTAACAGAGTGCGAAAACACTATGAATAAAGATTATCGAACCAATGCAGTTCCCAAAATCAGTTGGTCATATATACCGATTATGGATAAATTTATGATTTTTACGTCATTGCTTGCTGAAAAACTAAATTGCAATATATGGGATTTCTTTGTTAATGAACCAATACAAAGAAAGGATTTTGTTTATAGTTTGATTAAACAACTACAAGCGGGGTTATATTTATATCCTGATGATGGAGAAATCAATATGGATCAGAGTGCAGATTTTTTTTACAGTAATTTTGATCATACATATGGTATGTCTAGCGTGATACATCAGCCGTTGTATTGTGATATGGCATTAACTTTTTCAAAAGAAATTTATGAGGATGAAATTAATTATTCTGTTTCATTTGGGGATATGACAATAAACTCAAATACAAAATTTGATTATATGTGTAAAGGTGCTTATCTATGGGAAGAAGATAGTGGTGAGTTAAAAGATTATATTGAAAAAATTATTAGTCAGCATTCTGAATGGAGAGAGTGAATGTTAAAATAGGAGGGAAAACATATGGCATTTTTATTTTTTGTATTTATAGCAATCATTGGAGTGCTGTTTTATGGAGACTCTTCCTTATTAATTGCCATATTAAAATTCGTAGGAGGGGCAATACTTATAATTGGTATAATGGCAATGGTTGCATATTGCCCTTGGTTATTACTTGTTGTGATAGCAGTAGCATTATTTGTAGTATGGGCTTGTTCGAATAATAATTCGCAAGGCAATAATACAAATATCGGTAATAGCACTTTAAACAATACAAATATACAACCAGTTCAAAAAAATATTGAAGAAAAGCCTATCAATAATCCTGACCTTACTGGATTTAAAGCAGAACTTCAAGAAAACACTTTGACACCACAACAAGCTTCTGATGAACAGTGGGAAAAGGATAAGAGATGTATTGATTATGATGTAGATAGGGCTTATGAAAATATAAAATCAAATCTTCTTAGACAAGCTCGAAATGGTGATTATTCTGTATCTAATGGTCAAAGAAGAATGACATACACTTATGAATACACGCCTACATATAGTTTTTTTAAGCGCCAAGATATAAAAAATCCAACAGGGGAAATTTTTACAAGAAGCTATAATCCGCATGAAAGAGTTGTATATAGTATTACGGACACACGAAAATATAATTATCTTGTGAGAACATTAAAAGATAAGGCTAGACAAGATGGAATAGACATAGATGTATATTTCGTATTATGTGAACGCAATGATAAACGCAGAATCAGCTTGCCATATACGGATAGTGAAAATTTTTGTTATATTCGTTCTGCAAAAATGTATGTTGATTGTTCCATACAATACTGATTTTTGTGTGTTTGGTTTGTTGACTATTTTTGTAATATGATAAAAATGTGGTGGTTAGAAAATGAATGTTAAATTAAGACATATCGAAGAGACCGACAAAGACAGCTATATTGAATTGGAAAAAGAGACATGGGTAGAATTTAATCTTCTCGAAGACGAGAATGAGGCAGATAAGGTATGGGCTAATACATTTACAATGAAAACAGAAATTACTTATACAATTTTGGGAAATAATAAGATTTGCGGATTCTGTTCTATAAAACATATAGATCAGGATGAGAAGGAAATTTCGATCGAGATTTTTAAATGCTTTCAACATCAGGGGGTTGGATACCAAGCGTTAAAAATTCTTTTGGAAATTTGTGAGAAAGAGTATCATATGAAATCTGTAAAAAGTAAGGTATATCCAGATAATTATCCTAGTATTTTATTAATGAGAAAGGTTGGAGCAATGCCTTATGGAATAGAAAGAAACGTAGCGGTGGAAGAGCAATTCGAAAAAGAATTCCAAGAGAATAATATAGAACTGATTTCAGATAATCTATCCAAAGTGGCCAATATTTTTCGGGTTGATAAAGAAAAAATGTTATCTCAGGTATTGTGCTTCAAAATTGATATTCCAATTAGAAAAATACAGTTTGATTTGTGTTTTGATGGAGATGTCAATTATAAAAAAGAAATAGAGACAAAAGCCATGCGATTTATGTATCAAAAAATGATAAATTCCTTAAAAACAATACTAACATCTTGTGATGGTAGTAAAGAAAGTCTCAATGAAGAAATTCAAAAATTGATATCTCAATATGAAAAAGTTTTGAAATAAGTGATACAGTATTCCTATTGGAAGAGTTTAAATTAGTGTTTGTTTACTTTTAATAGCTTACAGTTTGTCGAATTGGCGAAATACAGAAAACTATATAAGAATAATCAACAGGCAGGTGGTCTTGTAACGAGACCGTCTGCCGTCTTTTATACCTGCAAGTGCCATTTTTGAAGGGGTGTTCATTTGAACACCCCTTTGAACACTCCAAGGATAAATATGGTTAAATTGTATCAAGTTCAGTGTTCCAACGAACTTTGCAAGGTCGCAAAGCATACAGACTTTGCAGTGTTGCGGTCTTGAATGAATAAGGAAAGGGATGGTGGATTGATATGAAAAGTGTACAGATTTCAGAAGAACTTTTCGTTGCGATAATGAGATATTTTATGTTGGAACAGGAAGAACAGTTGCCTCAGATAAAACAGGGGCTGGAGAAGAAGCTGGACGCAATGGTAATGAGAGAATTGTATACAAAATATAAGACTGCACTAATGGAAGAAGAAAAGAAAAAGGCTCGAAAAGAATATTTGGATAGACGAGGTGTGCCGGAGAGTTTTCAGTGGTAGTTTTTCTTAAACATATATAACGGCTGCGTGTCACGCTTCCATTAGAATGGATAAGGAAAATGTGGTGTGCTTGACATAGTGGAGGCTTGTGTACATTGACTGCCGCAGGCAGAAAAGCTCCCGGCAGGGCGCAAAACCTGACTTGTTAGGTTGCATTTTTGATGGCGTAGCTGTCAAAAGTGCTTTTACGTTACTTTCGACGAAAGTAACAAAGCCTGCGCCGTATTCGGCGCTAATATGACAGATAAAAGAAAGGGGAAGATTGCCTATGGAGAGAACGATAAGTGCAATGATCGGAAAAGGTTCTGTGAACCATAATACCAGAGCATTTACAGCTAAGAATATAGATAAAAACAGAAGTGCTGATAATGTGGAATTTTGCCAGGAAGATATTAAGCAGGTTTATCATAAATTGTTTGATGAAGCACGGGAACGATATAATGCAAAACAGAAACGGAAAGATCGCATGATTGATAATTACTATGAAAAAATCAGGAGGGGTAAGCAGGAAAAGTTATTTCATGAAGTGATATTTCAGATTGGAAATAAAGATAATATGAATGCCAAAAATGAAGATGGATTGTTGGCAAAAAGGATTTTAACGGAATTTATGGATGAGTTCCAAGCTAGAAATCCGAACTTGTATGTATTCTCGGCGCATTTGCATATGGATGAAGAAACACCGCATCTGCATATTGATTTTGTACCATATATTACAGGAAGTAAGCGAGGACTTGATACAAGGGTATCATTGAAATCTGCACTAGCGGCAGAAGGCTTCACCGGTGGCACTAGAGGTGCTACCGAATTAAATCAGTGGATTGCATCAGAGAAGCAGGAACTTGCGACAGTCATGGAGCGAAATGGTGTGGAATGGCTGCAAAAGGGTACACATGAGAAACATTTGTCGGTGCTTGAATTTGAAAAGAAAGAGCGGGCAAGGGAAGTAGCTGAATTGGATAGCCAGAAGCGGGAAATATCTTCGGTGGTTGCACAGCTTGGTGAAGAAGTTTCTGTGAAGGAACAGGAATTGCAGAATGTTACTATCGAAAAAGAACTGGCTGAGGAAGCTACACAGAAAGCAAACGAGGAGAGAATTACAGCACAACAGGAGAAGGAAGTATTGCTTGCAGGTAATAAGAATTTGAGAATGGAAAATTCAAGGCTTGAAAGCCACAAGGACAGACTACGCATGGAAAATCATGATTTGAAGCAAAAGCAGTTACAGTTGCAGACAGATAATGAAGAACTGGAACAACGGCATGAAGATTTACAATATACGAATAGTAAATTGAAGAATGTGAATGATCAGTTGTCCATTGATAATTATTCCTTGGAGCAAAGGAATGATGCGTTGCAATCGGACAATCAGGCATTAAGACAGAAATACAATGATTTGCAACAGAATAATGTTCAACTTGAAAGGCAACAGAATGAGCTTAAGAGCCATATAGAGCAGATGGTGCAGTCGGAGCAGTTATTACAGCGAGATGTAAGAAAGTATGATGAAGCACCGGAGTGGCAATTGCTGGAACCGGGAGCATTTGCAAGTGCTAAGTCATTTCGGGATAAGGTGGTTATGCCATTTGTGAATAAGCTGAAGTCGTTGATAAAGAATCTGACAATCCAGTGTGTAAGGCTGAAAGAGGAAGTATTACAGCTAAGGAAGGAAAAAAAGAGATTGTCAGATGATGTGGAGTTTTACAAGGGAAAGATTAAAGATATGAGTGATATGACAGAACTGTTGCAGGAAAATGCAGATGATCTGGAACGTGTGAAGAGATATGCTGGTGCAGAGCAGATTGATACGATTATTCGTATGGTAAAGGAACAGGAGCGTACAGAGCAGTAGATAAGGCAGTATGACAGGTTTTATGGGGCAAGATAATGGGAAGGATGGATTGATGAGATGAAAGATAATCGAATGGATAATATCGTGGAATGTACTTATAACATGGATAACGGCTATGTTGAGGTGTGGTTTATAGATGAAAATATGCTGCGGATAAAGTGTGAAGAAGTGGAGGCTGCTCTGAGGAAAACAGAGCAGTCACTGGCAAAGCTGCATAAGTTGTTGGATAATAAGCCGATAGAGTATGTGGCAATGGCTTTGTCTGGGGAGATGCAGGCATATTGTGATATTGAGTATGAAAATAGGTCAAAGGAATGTTTTGGATGATTGTGCAAGGGTATAACAATTTTTTGATAGTAGATAAAAACATGAATATATTATATAATGTCAATAGTTTAGTATCTTGTAAAAGTTGATTATTAAAAAATGATACATATATTAAAAATAATTCAGCTTGATTAAAAGATTGTTTAATAAATTGTAGCATACTATTTCAAAGTTAGGAGGTTTTCATGAGATTTGATAATGAGGAACTGTTTAAAGAATTAGCAAGGTCATATGGGATTAATTTATATTTAGGGGCAGGTTTTTCTGTTTATGCGTACAATGATAATGATGAAAAATTGCCATTAGGTGATGAGATAAATAAAAGATTGATAAAGATGTTTTCGTTAGATAATAGCCGAAATCTTAATTTGAGTAGGACATGTCAAAAAATAAAAATTAATAATTCGGATATTTTAGAAAAAAAATTAAAAGAAATATATACGGTAAAGACTTTTGATGAAGACTATTTTGAAATTACAAAATTACCAATAAAAAATATTGTGACAATTAACATAGATAATTTGTTGGAAAAAATATATGAGTCTCCGAAATCTGCAATAAATATATCCGATACAGCAATTTATGGTTCACTAGAAAAGGAGAAGGTTGTGAGTTTGTATAAATTGCATGGCTCAGTTACATATCCTGTTGGAAGTAGAATGTCGTTTACAGAAACAGAATTGACAGATCTTTTTATAAAAGATAATAAATTATTTGAAACAGTTTCATTCAAGCTTTCAACGGCACCTACAATTTTTTGGGGAACGAGATTGTATGATAGTAATACAATGCAATTGATATGTAACAGCGAGGCGTATTCAAAATGTTCTATGCAAAAATGGTTAGTTGTTTATCCTGATGAGGAGAATAAGGCAGTTATTGAAGATTATGAAGATATGGGATTTAATATTATAGAAGCCGACACAAAGGAATTAGTTAGTTATCTCGGGAAACAGAGTTTTGCAAGGAATGATGAGCAAGATAAATATATATATAAGGAGTATAGAGAAAAATTTCCAACAAGTTTTATTTGTAACGAGTTAAAAAAGTCTGGTGTAAAACGTCCAGTTGTAGATTTTTTTGCAGGTGCAGAACCAGTAATTTCAGATATCGTATCAAACAATGTTACTAAGACATCTTATTACTCTGTACTATTAGAGACGATATTAAAAGGAAATATAACGCTTATTACAGGTATTCCTGGATGTGGAAAATCAACATTGCTAATGCAATTAGCTTTTTCAGATGAACTAAGTGGTAGAAAATTTTGGTTCAATAATATTATTAAGCAAGAAGCAGAGAAACTAGTTGATTTAGTAAAAGAAGACAAGAATGTAACTATTTTTATTGATAATTTGTATAGTAATGTAGATGCTCTTAATGTTTTGAAAGAAGCAGGAAACATAAAGTTAGTTTTAGCTGAAAGAGCTTTAAATTATGAATATGTAAAAAGGTTTTTAAATATATCATCGGATAGAATAGTTGATATAAGTGAACTTAATAAGAATGATATTCAAATGATATGTAAGTCAATGAATCGATCTAGTTCAGATGCATTTGATTTGATGGAAAAGAATCAAAATATTTCATTATTAGAAATAGTTTTTTATACTGCGACCTATACACAAATTCAAGAACGAATAAAAAGTTATGTAAATGACTTGAAAAATTATAAGGATAGTAATTTGAAAATCGACTTATTAGAGCTATTTGTGTTAGTAAATTATACAAGCTATTGTGGTATACCTTGTTCAATGGATATGATGTATTTTTATTTCTCTGATTGTATTGAATCGTATAAAGATATATTATATGCGTTAGAAAAAATGAATAGAATAATAGTAGAAAGTACGGAATACGATTTTTATGACAAAACGCAAGATTATAAGGAAATGCGTAGTAAACTATTTGCAGAAAAATCATTTAGTGTTATAGATGCAAGTATAATATCAAATGTTATGAATAAATTTTTGGACAAAGTAGGAAATCATATTATATATAGATATGATATTTTCAAACGTAGAGCATATGATGCTGACTTAACAAAAAAAGCATTTGATTTAAAAGAAGGGATAGAGTTCTATGAAAAGGTATTGAAAAACAATAAATCTCCATATGTTAGACACCAATATGCATTATTTTTACAAAGAAAAAATGAATATGATTTAGCATGGAAACAAATAGATCAGGCATATACAGAAAGTAAAAAGAAGATTTTTTCAATTGCAAATACGCATGCAATAATAATGTTTGAAATGAATATTGTTAATGAGCCAACAAGTGGACGTGAATTAGATATGCTAAAGAAAACAATAGAGAAATCATTTTTAACATTAGAATTTTGTATTACACAGGATGTTAGAGTGAATTATCATGTATTAACTTATGCACGGAATGCTATTAGGTATTTTGAAAAATATGGTTGGGATAATTATGCTGAGCAATATGTAAATAGTGCGTTAAAACAATTAAGCATATTGTTAAATTCAGGAGAATATATTTATCAAGGAACTTTGAAAGAATTAAATAATTTGCAAAAACAACTGGATGATATAAAAAAGATGATATAATTGTTGGCTCCATTTTGGCTCTAAAAATTTTAGATGAAGTACACAAAAATGCAAAATAGGATGAATATGAAGAATGAAATGTACAAATGTGTACCAAGAAACAGCCAGATAAATCTTTCCGCCCAAGAGTTTGAGTAGTAAACAGAGCTTCATAAATGGCGTAAACAAGCCATTTATGGGGCTTTTTCTTGCTTTATAGGAAAGTTCTCCTTCGGAGAACCCTTGAATTGAAGTAAACGCGCCACTGTGGGTGCCCCCCACTATAATTAGCCGCTCGGCTAAGCGGCTTTATTTGTTAGGGCAAGGCCCTGTTTTACGCGTGGAGTTTTTCGTGTTCCGAAAAATGGAATGCATAAAATGGTAATTATAAAAAAATTCGGGTAAGATGGATAGGTACCGGTTATGGAGCGTTTACTTTAACACGTTGGTCCGACCAGTATCTTGGGCAATATTGTAAAATTTATTTACCGTTAATTGTAAGTTAATCAAAAATCCCTTTTATAATTCCACCATAATTTTTACAAATCTCCCAATTCCCCATCTTTTATGATAAAATAAATCATACTATTTGAAATGGAGGACAACTATGATTCAGGATAAAACGCAGTTAGTACGTGACGGATTGGAAACTGCATATATAGATGGCAATATTGCATCTGAGATATCATATAAGCCAGACTTTGTTTCAAATAATCATAAGGAAGGCAAGAAAGTTATTTCAGTCATAGAGAATGAACTTCTAAAATGTGATAAGTTTCAGATAAGTGTGGCATTTATTACTTTGGGTGGTGTAACACCGCTTCTTCAGACGTTGAAAGAACTTGAGAGAAAAGGGGTTCCAGGGGAGATATTGACCTCAAACTATTTGGATTTTAGTGAGCCTTTGGCTCTGGAGAAATTACATTCGTTGAAGAATATAAAGATTAGAATGTACGATACAAGATCTGCTAACAATGGCTTTCATACAAAGGGATATATATTCAGAGAGGAAGAAATATACAGGATCATAATTGGCAGTTCGAATATTACCAGTGCTGCACTCACGACCAATAGAGAATGGAATACTAAGCTGGTCTCCACATCACAGGGAGAGATAACAGAGGATATTTTAAGAGAGTTTGACGAGTTATGGAATTCAGAATATGCTCTGGACTATGATGCATTTTATGAGGAATATAAGCAGAGATACGATATAATCAAAACTCAAAGGAAAATCGCTTCAGAGGGAAATGTTACCTCATTGGAGCGGTATAAATTAAAACCAAACAGCATGCAGGTGAGGTTTATTGCTAATCTGAAAGATATTTTGGAAAATGATGAGAAGAGAGCACTTCTTATAAGTGCCACTGGTACGGGAAAGACTTATGCGTCGGCATTTGCTATGCGTGAGCTTGGATTCAAGAGAGTGTTGTTTCTTGTCCATCGTGCATCACTTGCTGTACAGGCAAAGAAATCGTATCAGAGAGTTTTCGGCAGTACGATTTCTGTAGGGTTGGTAGGTGCTGGTTATCATGAATACGATAGAGATTATGTATTTGCTACTGTAGAGACGTTAAATAGGGACGAGCATTTGCAAATGTATGATCCAGCCGAGTTTGATTGTATTATTCTGGATGAGGCTCATCATAGCTCGGCAAATACATATCAGAAGGTTATGAATTATTTTACTCCACGACTATTTCTTGGTATGACAGCTACGCCTGACAAGAGGAATGACAATGATTCTGGAGAAAATATTTATGAGATATTTAATCATCAGATAGCCTATGAGATTCGTTTGCAACAGGCAATGGAAGAGGACTTGCTGTGCCCATTTCATTACTTTGGAATTACTGATTTAGCTGTTGTACAGGATACCAAGTCAAAGAATCTATCTGAAGAAGATTTTAATAAATTGGTTTGTGACGAGCGTGTACAGCATGTTATAGAGCAGTCGAATTACTATGGTTACAGCGGAGAACGTGTAAAGGGTCTGATATTTTGCAGCCGTAACCGGGAGTGTAAGGAGCTTTCAAAGAAGTTCAACGAATTTGGATATAGGACAGTTGCACTCAGTGGTGAGGACTCAGAGATGGTTAGGCAGGATGCGTTTGAGAGACTTGCTATGGATGAGAGAGACGCAGCGGCAGATAAGACTCCTATAGATTATATTTTCTCTGTGGATGTCTTAAATGAAGGTGTTGATATTGTCGAGGTAAATCAGGTAATCATGTTGAGACCAACTCAGTCGCCTATTGTTTTTATACAGCAGTTAGGAAGAGGCCTTCGAAAAGCAGAGGGTAAAGAATACGTTGTAATCCTTGATTTTATTGGAAACTATAACAACAATTTCATGATACCGATTGCCTTATCAGGAGATAGAACATATAACAAAGATAATATCCGTAGATATGTCATGGAAGGTGAACGGATGATTCCTGGCGCCTCCACGATTCATTTTGACGAGATAAGTAAAAAAAGAATTTTTGCGTCGGTTGATAACGCCAATTTTAGTGATATAAGGCTCATTAAGGAGAATTATACGAACCTCAAGAATAAACTTGGACGTATTCCTAGATTGAGAGATTTTGATGAATATGGCGAGATGGATGTTATACGAATCTTCGATAACAACAGCCTCGGATCGTATTACAAGTTTTTAGTGAAATATGAGAAAGAATACAAGACTCGCTTGCCAGAGGATGAAGAAAAAATAATCGAATTTGTTTCTAAGAAATTGGCAAGTGGCAAAAGAATTCAAGAACTTCAGATGTTGAAAAGAATGCTTACATATGCTCGGGGACTAGCTAAATTTGGTTTGTTCGCCGGACTTTCAGAGGACATGAGAAAGTACGGAAAAGATGTTAGTCAGGAGCAGAAAGAAAATATTGTAAATGTTATGACGAATGAATTCCCGGCAGGAGTGAGTAAGAAAGCATATGTACAATGTGTGCTTATTGAGAAAAACGAAAACGATTACAGACCAACAAAGTCATTTTTACAAATGCTGTCAGATAATGAATTTTACGATATTCTTCAAGAACTTGTTGAATTTGGTATTAGCAGATATGAGCGTGATTATAGTAATACATATGATCAGACGGACTTTGTTTTGTACCAGAAATACACATATGAGGATGTCTGTCGCCTCCTTAATTGGGAGCAGAATGAAGTTCCATTAAATATAGGTGGATATAAATATGACAGGAAAACGAAGACATTTCCAGTGTTCATTAATTATGATAAGGCAGAGGATATTAGTGACACTACAAAATATGAAGATCATTTTGTTCCGGGCTTCAGGGATCGATTGATAGCTATTTCGAAGTCAGGCAGAAGTTTACAATCTGAGGATGTACAGAATTTCCTTAAAGCGAAGGAAAGAGGGATTCATGTAGAGCTTTTTGTAAGAAAAAATAAGGATGATAAGATTTCTAAGGAGTTTTATTATCTTGGACATATGACAGCAAGTGGGAAAACTAAAGAATTCAAAATGGTAAACACAGAGAAAACAGCAGTGGAAATTGAATGGATACTTGATGTTCCAGTGCGTGAAGATATTTATGAGTACATTGTAAATTCTTAATTGGAGGATGTTATGAAAACAATAAGAGTAGTTGCTGCAGTAATTGTAAGAGAAAAGAACAACCAAAAGCAGATATTTGCAACCCAGAGAGGGTATGGAGAACTTAAAGGGGGCTGGGAATTTCCGGGAGGGAAGATAGAAGCTGGAGAAACTCCACAGGACGCGCTAATTCGGGAGATAAATGAGGAACTGGACGCAAGGATAAATGTTGGAGAATTGCTTGATACGATCGAATATGATTACCCGGCTTTTCATTTGTCGATGGATTGTTTCTTGTGTGAGTTGGCAACAGACCATTTGGAATTAAAAGAGCATGAAGATGCGAAATGGCTCACTATAGAGGAACTTAATTCTGTCGATTGGCTGCCGGCGGATGCGACATTGGTGGATAAGATAAAGGGTTTGCAAATGTAAAAACAGATTCAGACAGACAAATTCAATAGATAAAAACAGGAGGTATGTCAATATGCGTGATTCAATAGAGAACATATCACAACTTCAGAAAAAGTTGAATGACCTGCAACTGGAAAATCAGATATTGAAAAATATATTGGATAAAGCAGGATTGTCATACCATAAAGAATTGTCAGCATTTAGACAAAGTGATAGTAAAGAAGCTTATGATCCGGAACAGGGTAAAAGAATCATTCATCCACAGGCAATAACAGGAAATATGGCAAATCAGTTCTTTGGTGTGTTTTGGGGAAGACAGGATGTTTTTGTAAAACGTAGTGTTAATAAAGAAACTGGCAAGGTGGCATACTATCCACAGTGTAATAATTTGTGGGCAAATGGATGCCATAGAAAGCTAAAAGATGGTATTAATTGTAAGAATTGTAAGAGCCGTTTTTATAAGGCTATAACAAAGATTGTTATATTAAATCATTTGCAGGGAAATTCTTATAATGTATCTGATGTAATAGGTGTTTATCCACTTTTTAGTAACGGAACATGCAGATTTGTCTCGATATAAGAATCATTCAGAATGTTTTTGGACTAACAGTCCAATGAAATTATAGTTCTCATAAGGTATTATAAAATAAAAAACTAGGAGGATATCTTATGGGAACTAATTTTTATCTTATGAGTAGAAATAAAAAGCTGATGAGGGAGCATTTTGCTGTTGAAACAGAATATGACATAAAGGATATTGAATATGCAATAGTTGATGAACCCTATCTTGGATATGAGATTCATCTGAATAAGTTAAGTTGTGGATGGCGTCCGCTATTCCAAAGACATAAGACAATCAATACATTTAAGGAGCTGGAAGAGTTTTGCCTAAAAAATAAAAGTGTTATAAGCATTTATGATGAATATGGAAGAAGATATACATGGAAACAATATTTTGAAAGAGTATATGAGCATAGTCAGCAGAAGAAAGAGCCTCGTAAATGGATATATGATATCGATTCAGTTTTTCCAAATTGTGGACCACGTTTACAAAACGTATCATGTACTGAACAGGAGGCAGAAATATATATTCCATTCTGTCATAGAGAATATAACGAAAAGGAAAAGCTGGCGAAGGAACGCTTTCATGTGAATGAAAGACTATGGTGCAAAGAAGAGTATTGGGAAGATCCGGATTATCCATTTGATTGGACAGAAGGTGAGTTTTGCTAGAAGGAGCATATGCTTATGTATGAGAATATTGATATGGAAAAAACTGGAATATTACTGAAAGAGTTATTTGATAGATATGGTTATACAGTCAAAGATATTCAGAAATTATTGCATTTATCATGCCCACAGCCTATATATCGATGGCTTAAGGGCAACATTTTACCATCAGTAGATCATTTGTATGTATTGAGTAGATTGCTCAAGGTACATATGGAAGATTTGCTTGTGCCTAAATGTGGATATAGCAGCGTTATGGAAAAGTATGTGGAAAAGTCATTATGTGAAAAAAGATTATATGAATATTGGAAACGATTATGCATAAAGAAATGCGCATAGTTTTAAGTGGGGCAGATAACATGGCACAATCTATGGATGAAGATATTAAGAAAATTGCATGCATGATAACAGAACTTGATGGATTAGCATATAGTACATATAAACCAATAGTTGAAGATATATGTACAAGAATAGCATCAGAATCAGAGGTTGAACACATTTTAGATTATATGGTCGGAATGTGTAATAGCGACAGAATGCTTAATCTATTTAAGAGGGTATGCAGGAAGTATATATATTTGTATCCGGAAATGATTACATCAGAAATATATACATATAAGGATATGTATGAAGAAACAGAAAAGGATTGAATTCGTGTATATATAGATAAGTTGTATTATAATGTCTATGGAACGTAAAGGCAGTAGATTTGGAAAGATTATTAGTGGATATGAATTTCAAATTAATTATGCTGAGAGTAAAAGACCATCATTCCGCTCAGACAGATATCAGTTTACTGTAGTAATGCCGAACCTGAACTATTATGTATCTCAAGATTTTGAAGAAAATGAGACAATGTCCGAATCAATGTCCAAATTGGAAAGAACAAGAATGCCAATTATTTTGCACTATCTCGATACAAATAAAGAAATAAATAGCTCTATTGCAGCAAAATTATTGAAAGTGGAAATAAAGACGGCAAGTCGACTGCTATTGAAGGCAGAAAAATTGGATATTCTTAATAGTTATGGAAAAATAAAGAATAAAGTATATTTTAGAGAATAGTGCAAGGCAATGGTGTGAAAGACATAAGATTGATATTGTTGAATAAAAGAAAGGGACTGCTATGATACCAACAGAAGATATTATACCGATAGTGAAAAACACAATTGCTGCATCAATTAAATGTAACACCCATCGGGGATACATTGGTTGGAGCAGCTGTGATAATATTTGTATGGATATGCATGACTGCTTTGATATGTGTGCTGAGACCTTAGAAAAGCGTGGCTATATGGTTGCACTTGAGGCGGCTACATACATATTGATATCTGGCGTTAAGTTAGCATCTCATGCGGATAGTAGTTCGGGAATGCTTACAGATGTTATCATGTGTACATACGAACTGATAGATAAATGCACAAAAGAAATCGAAAAAAAGGACCAACAAATGCGGGATCAAGCACTTGCATTAATTATAAAAGAGGCGAAAAAGAGTGTGTTTGACGGTTGGACTGACTGGCGTTATGACCTACTGAAAAGTGGGATTTGCCTGTGTGATGAAAAGAGTGCAAAGAAACTTGAAAAGGTTTTGGATACCCTGTTGGAAATTTCGCAGGAGGATTATTTCCCAGAATACACAAAAAAAGAAGATTTGATTGTAAGATATCTTTTATATAGACATTTATATGGCAAAAAGAATATGCAGAAGGAACTATATCAGAATATTTCGATAAATGAACTCCGCATTATAGCTATTAAGGATGCTATGGAAGAGAAGAATTATGATGAAGCAGAGAAGCTTTGTTTAGAGAAAGCAAATGCTGAAAATACATGGCATTATCGTAGTGGTGATCCAGAAGATTGGAATAACATGCTATATGATATATACAAGATAGCAAACAACACGGAAAAGCAAATCGCACAAGCAAAAAAGCTGCTATTAATGGGAAATGGGAAGTTCTGGGAGGTTTTGAAACAGATTTATAAAGAGTGTGGTGCATGGAATGAGAATTACGAGAGTTTATTGGATGAATTAAAGGATAGCAAGCGAACTGTTTGCTATCGCAGCGTTCTTATTTCCGAAAATGAAAAGAAGAGATTGCTTGAAGATGTAATGGAGAATCCGTATGATTTGTTTTATTATGGGAAGTATTTGATAAAGGAATATCCAGAGCAAGTATATGAGTTGTGTTATAGGGAAATAAGTGAGAGTTGTGCTCAGGCAAAGGATAGACGAGAATATAAGAAGATAACGAAGAATATTGCACAGCTTATAAAATGGAAGGGTAATGATACTGCTAAGTCTTTAATTGAGGAATTGAAGCAGAGGTATCCAAGAAAACCAGCATTGTTGGATGAATTGGAGAAGGTGGAGAAGAAATTGTAATTCAAATAAAATACTGGAATTTTAGCATAGTCTCACCAGTCTCAAATCATTATGAGACTGGTGAGACGTAGATGAGACTAACTCCAATAAAATGCTCCTTCAATTTGGGAAATCAATTAATTTCATTCATAGCATCCACATAATCCTGTAATCCATTAGGTTTACAAGCCAATTCTGCATACAGCAGAGGATTCTCCTGTGCCAGCCGATATAGATACGCGATATCATCAGGTGTATCAAGTAAGACAACGGAATTGCTTTTTTCACAACTGATAGTAAGAGGTGTGCCAGTATATGTATCATTTATGGCATGTGAGGCATTTTAAGTCTGTTTTGTTACATTAGAAATCTATAACTTTTTGTTGATTTTTTGTGATAACCTGCATATAATAAGTACTAACAGAACCCAACACGCCTCTCAACGATGCGGACCACGTTGGGTCTTTTAATTTTAAGGAGAAAATATTTATATGGGGGAATTAAAAAAGCACCAGCCTCCTATGACAATTGATGAACAGGTCGAAAATTTGAAAAATATTGGATTGATTGTCGATGATGAGGAGTATGTAAAGAAAATATTAAATGATATTTCATATTTCAGATTAATAAAGGCATACAGCCTTAATTTAAAGTCGAAAAATGGATGCTATAATAAGCAGACTACATTCAAAGAAATAGTGGATTTATATTTGTTCAATTCAAATTTTAGACAGCTTATTTTTCCGGAAATAGAAAAAGTAGAGATCAATGTAAGGTGCAGATTAGCCAATTTTTATGCTGAACAATATGGTGTTTTGGGGTATTTGCAAGCAGAGAATTTTTCTAATGAAAATTACCACGCACAGTTTCTGGAAGATATAAAAGAAGAAGTTAGACGAAATTCCAAAGCCCCATTTGTGCGTAATTTTAAGGAAAATTATGAAGGCGGTAATCTGCCTATCTATGCATTGGTTGAGGTTTTTAGTTTTGGAACATTGTCAAAGTTTTATAAGAATATGCTTAATAAGGATAAAAAGGCGATAGCAAAGACATTTGGTGTGGGTTATACATATTTTGAAAGCTGGTTAGAGAGTATATCATATGTAAGAAATATTTGTGCACACTATGGACGTATATATAATGCTAAATTATCCAAAACACCTATATTATATAAGGAGTATACTCAGGTAGGAATAGGCAATAACAGGATTTACGGAGTACTTTTATGTTTGAAGTATTTGTTGAAAGATGATGATCATTGGAATTTATTTGTAGATAAAATTGAGTTATTATTTGATAAATATCCATGCGTGCAGATTAGTACAATGGGTTTTCCAGAAAATTGGAAAGTATTGCTTGAGTATTAAAAGGTAGTAGGGCATCGAATTTCCCTATTTATGGTGTAGAGTAATACATGGATGTGGACAAGAATATACAAATGATAAACAGGAGGTTTTTTATGGATAAACACATAGAAAAAGCAATGCAGTTAAGAAGTAATGCGATGTGTCCGAACTGTGCGGAAACGATAATGATGACCTATGCAGAGGAGCTTGGTTTGTCGGAGAGCCAGATGAAGGCACTTGGTACAAATTTTGGTGGAGGAATGAAGTCAGGCAGTACATGTGGAGCTGTGACAGGAGCACTGATGGTACTTGGAGCATTGGGAATCTCAGATCCTCATATCGTAGGAGAGTTCCAGAGAAAGATGAAAGAGAATCATAATGGTATGATAAATTGCTTTGATCTGTTAAGAGCAAATGCACAGGCGGGCGGTCAGAAGAAACCACATTGTGACGGTATGATCAAAGAAGCCATTGAACTGATAGAAGAATATAGGTAATACCCTTAGAGGAGAAACATTATATGAGAGGAAAACGAGGACTTTTACTAGCTGTAGTTATTTTATTAGTATTCGGTATATTTGCATTTCAGGGAGCCGATATAGAGACTTATGCAAAAGGTACAACTTCGAAATGGACGGTAACTACGAGTAAAAAAACTTATGCTTATACAGGAAAGAAAATTAAACCGAAAGTTACAGTGAAGTATAAGGGGAAGAAATTAAAACCGAAGAACTATAAGGTTACATATCCTAAAAAGCCCGTCAAACCGGGTAAGTACAAAATTAAAGTTACCTTAAAAGGTAAATATAAAGGTAAAAAATTAAAAGGAAGCAAAACCATAGAATATAGCATAGCGGTTCCTGCGGTAAAAGGTCTGAGTGGCACAATTAAGAGCGGTGAGTATTATGGGGATGCTTTATGCTTTAGCTGGGATAACAATTCGGCTATGAATATCGATGGATATGACATAGAAGTAAAAAATAATGGGAAAAATGGAAATAAATTAACAAAGAAGAAAATAGAAGCTTATTATAGCAACTACAATGTTGAGATTTATGAATATGGGACGACATATACATTCCGCATACGTTCCTATAAGAAAATAGGCGGGAAAAAATATTATTCCAAATGGTCTAAAGTAACGAAAAAGGTACCGGTACCAGATTATCATATGACTACTAAGACAGTAAATGGGATAGAGCTTGCATACAAGCAGGACGCATTTCCATTCTTTAAATATACCGGTTATTCGAATTATGATGGCGATGTAAAGGACAGAACTTCAAAGAATTTTGCACAGTGCTATTTTCCGATCTTTATTAAGCAGAGGCTGAAGGATAATTTTATAATTCATACAGAATATAATGAAAAATGTGGATTTAGCAGTTTTTCACATTCGCAATACATTCCGAACAGAAAAGATGTTCAGGTAGCAACAAATATATCGGTGACATATTATAATGAAATGCCGGTTGAAGATAAAATGCAGCAGGCCCTTTATAAGCAGGGCTATGTTGGATACATACTTGTAAATGCAAGCTGTCTGTTGGATAAAAAGCAATCGGTAGGTGTATATTTTGGTGATGCAAAGGTTGTAACACTGGTATCAAATGGATATTCAAAAGCCAAGGAATATGACTACAGAAAATATAGAGGATATAATCCGTTCATAGAACCTGTGTATATTTATGAAAGCGAAGTGCTTCTAAAAGATATGTTAAAAGATGTTGCTAAATGTGCACCAAACATGACAGATTATGAAACATATACGGCACTTAAATATTGGATACAAAATCACACCTATACGGAGTACTCATGCTGGGGTGCGGCAACAGTGGCAAATGCTATGATGGAGCTTGGTTATCCATACATAATACTGTCTTGTTCGTATGATGGGAAGGATGGACTTTATAACGACTACAGCCGATACTATTCTCCTGCAAGTAAAATCGCACATGATTCGGCTGGACATATGATAACATTGATTTTTATGGAGCCGGGCGAATATGTAAGGTGCGAGGTTCAGGGCTATGGCTTTGGCAGTTCAGAATTTAAGTTTGATCCTACAGGATGGCAGAGACCTGTTAACAGCACATTAACTTCCGCATCAGCTGAGTTTGGGTTAAATGAATATAATACCATCGAAGAATTAATGAAGGGAGATTATTATATAGATATCAATAAATACGATCCATATGACTGGCATACATGGTCCACTCATTTAGAGTAATAGTGCAAATAGATAAAAGTACTTGCATATTTATCCGCATTTATATATAATGGAAAAACATCGAAAATAATTGAAAAGACAAGGTATATATCAGGACGAGGCTAAAAGTCTGTCCGGATATATACCTTTTTTATATTATTTTCAATGGAGGTGCTGATATGGCATACAAATTTACAGAAAAAAGAAACAACATTCAGGAACAGACCACATATGTGCTCTACATGATCGTCAGCAGTTATTTTCACAAAAGCATCTGTAATTCCCGAACATTGGAGACATCGTTGTATCTTCATTATCTGGAGATGCCGAAGAGCCAGCAGGAAAATCTGGAGAAGCAGGTGATCCGAAGATCGGAACAGGATCTTGGGGAAGTCATGTCTGTGCTTTCTCAGATGAATTGTGAGGTCGTGTTTACCCACAGGGATAACCGATACTATCTCGATTTCGAGACCGGGTTCGAGACGGTGTCTGTGGTGGTGGATCAGATGGGACACTACGTCATAGATGTGTTGATGTAGGTGATACCAGAAAGGCAGTCGCCAGATGCCTGCGGAAATGCAGGGTTTGGCGATTTGCAGTATTTATATAGTGAATGGAAATGTTTTGTAGATGACCGCTTATTTGGACATTACACTTATTACTATTGAATCATCATTGTGAAGATCAAAGGAGATTAATTTATGAGCAAAAGAGAACCAATCAAAACTACAAAAGAAGCAATTATTTCATATTGGGCAAAGCATCAGGACGAATGCGGATTAAGTGTAGACTGGGCTGAAGCGGGTGAAAGATGTTGGAGATGCGGGTGTGAGCGTTCATTGGATCGATGCCACATTATACCGGATTCATTAGGTGGAAAAGATGAACCGGAGAATTTGGTGCTTTTGTGCAAGAGATGCCATGCAGATGGTCCGAATGTTGCAGATCCGGAGATTATGTGGGACTGGATAAGAGCCTAGGGGGTTTCGTTTTATGATACATTTTGGGGATGTGAGGGAATGTGCGAATATAAATTTATATATAAACATGGTTTTGCAAGTGCATTAAGATATATTCTGGATCATTCTGAAGGTGAGTTGAATGAGAAGGAGATACAAGAATATATAAGAAAAGAAATCAAGCATGTTACGGAGAAATTGAGTGTGCATTTTGGACAAAACTATTGGAATACAGCCACTTATGCAGGAAATCTCAGAATGCTTATAAAGTCCTTAACAGAACAGCAGGGTATTAATATTGAGGAAATGGATAAAGAACTGAAGGATGATAAAATAGTATGGTGGATAGGAGATTCTTTTTTTTAAAGGGTAACGTTTCAAGTTTTGTGTAAATGAGACTTTATCTTCCCCTCCACGTTCTTCATATGTCGTACATATACGATAAACAGTGCACATCCGGTAAATATCCATGAAGCCACATATACATTCAACAGCCAGTCAAATGTTGGCAGCAGGCGGAAGACCGTGCCAAGCCAGATCAGACGGAAAACAACCGTTCCTAAGATGGTGAAGATTGCAGGTTCTACTGATTTGCCCATACCACGGAGAGCGGCACTTTCAACCTCGTAAGTAGTGGTCAGACCTTCCAGTGAGCAGACATGATACATACGGATCAAAGCATAGGCAGCGACTGCTGTACTTTTTGTGTAGATTCCAACGAAAAAGTCACTCCATACGATAAAGATAACTGCGAGAATCTCTGTGAAGACAATGCCAAACAGCATGTTTAACCAGAACACCTTCTTGCAGCGTTTGATGTTCCCTGCGCCATAGTTCTGGCTGGTGAAGGTGACCGTTGCCTGTGCAAATGCATTTGCAATGTCATAGGTAAAATATTCAAAATTAAGCGCAAGAGAAGAACCTGCGATCGCAAATTTGCCAAATGAATTAATACCACTCTGGATAAAAACATTCGAGATCGAGAAAATGGTTCCCTGGATACCGGATGGAATACCGATCTGAAGGATCTTGCGCAGATATGGGCGTACAATCTTCATCCGGTTGAACCGGAATGCAAACTCATCATCTCTGCGGTAAAGATATACCATGACCATAACAGCACTGATAACATTAGAGATTACAGTGGAAATGGCAACACCGGCAACACCCAGATGAAAGCAGATGACGAGGATCAGATTCAGGATGACATTTACGATACCGGAGATGATAAGATAGAACATTGGTCGTCTGGTATCACCGAAGCTTCGCAGAATGGCAGCTCCAAAATTATAAACGGTCATAAACGGAATGCTTAAGAAATAGATGCGGATATATAACAGTGCTTCGGCAAGAACACCGGACGGTGTACCGGATAATTCCAGAATGATCCGGGCAGAGGCAAAGCCGAGGATCATAAGCCCAAGTCCGAGGATTGTGCCAAATGTCAGGATCGTATGTACCATATCGTTGATCTTGTCACGCTGTTTCTGACCGATCAGATTAGCGAGGACGGCATTTGGTCCCACAGCCAGACCGACGATCAGGTTGACAAAGATGCCGACCAGAGCCACACAGCTTCCGACTGCAGCGAGCGCATTATCTCCGGCAAATCTGCCGACAACAGCGACATCTGCGGAGTTGAATAATTGCTGTAAAATGCTGCTGAATGCAAGCGGCAGTGAAAAAAGGATCAGCTTGCCAACCAATCCCCCGTTTAACATATCCATTTCTTTTGACTTTATCGTTTTCATATCTATAATCCCAAAGTAGTATTTTGAAATGTTTATTTCACACATTAGAAGCAGAATCTATTTAAACACCATCGACAAATGTCGTCAAGACGGATATTATAAAAAATATAAATTTTTCTGTAACGTTTTTCCGGGAGCGTTGTCATATGAGTGATGGGAGGTGAATAAGCAAATTGGTACCAATAGAAGAAATTTACAATAACTATTATACAGACTTGTATCGGTATGTTTTCGCGTTAAGCAAAAACGCGCATATAGCGGAAGATATTACGCAGGAGACATTTATGAGAGCCATAAAGGCAGTAGACCGATTCAAGGGTGACTGCGATATACGCGTGTGGTTGTGCCAGATTGCAAAGAATACTTACTTTACTTATGTGAAAAAACAGAAACGGGAAACGACTGAACCGGATGAGACACTGACAGAACGGGCCTCGGATCACGATTTTGTCAAAGATACCGTGGACAGGGAACAGGCGATGAAGATTCATCAATTGGTTCATAACCTGAGTGAACCGTATAAGGAAGTATTCAATCTGAGAGTATTTGGTGAACTGCCATTTCGGGAAATTGCAGTAATATTTGGAAAAACAGAGAGCTGGGCGCGAGTGACGTATCATCGTGCAAGGCTGTTGATCATGAATGAAATGGAGGAATTATCTTGAAAAAAGAATGTGAAATGATAAATGATCTGCTTCCTTTATATATAGATGGGGTTTGCAGCGAAGAAAGTAAAAAATTAGTAGAAGAACATATGAAGACCTGCGATTCTTGCAGAAAAACTGCGGAGCAGATGAAGTCAGACCTTGCCTTGCCGATGAAGGACAGTACGGATGTAAAAGGATTTCGTAAATTTGTAAATAAAAAGGTCTGGGGACGGGCTTTGATCGTTATTGTGATATTTGCTGTTTTGTGGGTAGTCGGTAACTGGGCGGTTACTTCACACTGGTCGGAGGTATGGCCGGAGATCGGTGCAGAGGGTATTCAGGAAAATGTGGAAGTGGTCGAGATGGATGGAGCGTTATATCTGCATCAGTCTGCTCTCTTAGGAAGCGGACAGATCGTGACGATCAGTACAGGAGAGGAACTGGAAAATGGAATTGTAAGATTTTATCTCGGTGAACAGGGACTGACTTCCCTTGATCCAACCGGTCAGAGCAGATCATGGCAATTGACAGAGAGCTATCATGCACTTGGTGGACACCGGGAAGGTGCCACTATAACATCAGCATTTGCATCCGGTGATGAGGAAGAGACAGAGAGTTTGCCGGTGATCCGGAAGGTAGTTTACTGTCATAAGGATGGAACAGAAGTAACTGTTTTATGGGAAGAAGGACAGGAGCCTAAGATTTTAGAGGCGCAGAAATAATTTCATATTTTGCGAAAGTCAGCATAGAAAGCGGTCTTTGAGAATAATTTTATTCTACAGACTGCTTTTTTCTATATTAGAAAAGTTTTCCTTGTAAAGTAAAACAAGGGGTGCACTTCATGGTAAAAAAGTTAATTGATTGGAAATTCCTATTGAAGATATAATATTAAATATTATTAATGTGATATTAATGTCAGATTTAACATTTTTTTCAAACGTTGTGATATACTGAAACAGATATTGGCAAAGACATGGTAAAGAAACAGTAAAAATGCTTCATGCATAAGGCAATGAAATTGGAAATGAGGACGTATGGAGAGTAAGAAAAAATGGATATTTAATATAATTTTTTTGCTTCTGATCTTTGCAGCAACCCTTTATGGTGTGTTTCATGGCAAGGATATGGGGCGGATCATCGAAATAATTAAAACTGTGAACCCGTTTTGGTTGATTCCCGGCGTTATCTGTGTAATAATCTTCATATGGGGAGAATCTATCATTATTCATTATCTGATGCATTCACTAGGTATAAAGGTAAAGAAATGGATCTGCTTTTTATTTTCATCCGTTGGCTTTTTCTTTAGCTGCATTACTCCGTCTGCATCGGGCGGTCAGCCGGCACAGGTTTACTATATGAAGAAAGAAGATATACCGATTCCGATCTCAACGATGGTATTGTTGATCATAACCATTATCTACAAGATGGTACTGGTACTGCTTGGTATTGCATTGGTGATCTTCGGGCAGGGATTTATACATCGGTATTTATCGGATGCAATCTTCTGGTTTTATCTCGGAATGGGATTGAATGTGGTGTGTGTAGCGATTATGGTTGTATTTGCATTTCATCCGAATTTTGCGAAGTCAATTATGATCAAAGGGCATATTTTGTTAGAACGAATCCATATATTAAAACATAGAAAGTCAAGAGCAAAGAAGCTGGTTCAGTCGATGGATCAGTATCGGGGGGCTGCTGTTTATTTGCAGGAAAATAAAAAGGTGCTGATCGTTGTATTCCTCATTACGATGGTGCAGCGGTTTGCGTTGTTTGCAGCAACCTGGTTCGTATATCTTGCATTTGGATTAAAAGGAACATCAGCGTTTACCGTGATACTTCTTCAGGGCTCGATCGCGGTTGCAGTTGATATGCTGCCGCTTCCGGGCGGAATGGGAATCAGTGAGAAGATATTCCTTGATATCTTCCTTCCGGTATTTGGAAGTATGCTTCTCCTTCCGGGTATGGTATTGTCCCGTGGACTGGGGTATTATACGGAACTGATCCTCAGTGCGATATTTACGATTGTTGCAAATTTTACTATTGGAAGAAAAAAGAAAAGTGTGGTAGAGAAATGTTAGGTGTTTATGATTATACAGTAATTCTTACATATATCAGTCTGATGGTGTCCATCGGTGGTATGTTATTTTCGTTAAATGGCGACTGCCGGATGGCGCTTGTATGTCTGGCAATTTCCGGTTTGTGCGATATGTTTGATGGCAAGGTTGCACGGACCAAGAAAGATCGTACAGAGGTTGAAAAACGATTTGGAATCCAGATTGATTCTCTGGCGGATATTGTCTGCTTTGGAGTTTCACCGGCAATCCTTTGCTACCGCATGGGAATGCGTGGATTGACTGGTGTTGCGATCCTGTTATTCTATGTGCTGGCAGGCCTCATCCGTCTGGCATGGTTCAATGTTTCTGAGGAAGTCAGACAGGATGAGACAGAGGAAAAACGTAAATATTATCAGGGACTTCCGATCACATCTATGGCTGTGCTTCTGCCACTTCTGGCAGTATTTAAGCCGATGCTTGGCAAGCGGGAATTTATGCTCAGCCTTCATGCGCTGGTACTGCTGGTCGGTTTGCTGTTTATTACAAATTTCAAATTCCGTAAACCAAAGAACCGCACACTGGCGATCATCGTTGGCGTTGTAACGCTGGCGGTGCTTCGAATGCTCCATATATGGTAGGAGAAGATTGGAGAAAAGAAAATGAGTATCATATATATAGATCGAAAAGGACATAAAAGACAGGGCGAGACCGGTCAGGATCGCCTGCTTGCATTTATCTATGGACATGCAGTGACGAGGTGTCTGATCCGTCCCTTTCTGTCACCGGTAGTGTCCCGCATAGGCGGGGCATTTTTGGATACCCGGATTTCAGGACTGGCAGTTCCGGGGTTTGTAAAGAAGAATGGCATTGATCTGTCCTTATATGAGAAACAGATATTTGATTCATATAATGATTTTTTCACTCGAAAGATCAGAGCAGAAGAACGACCGGTTAATCCGGATGCAAATGCGCTGGTCAGCCCAAGTGATGGAAAGGTCAGTGTGTATAAGATCCATGAAAACGGACATTTTCTTATTAAACACACCGAGTATACATTGGAACAGTTGTTGCAGGACAAGAAGCTGGCTAAGAGGTATCTGGACGGACATATTTATGTGATCCGGTTGACGGTAGATGATTATCACAGGTATTGCTATGCAGCAGATGGAAGAAAATCCGAACAGCGTAAGATAGCAGGAATTCTGCATACGGTGAACCCGGTTGCAAATGATGTCTGTCCGATCTACAAGATGAATTCCAGAGAGTATTGTATGATAAAGACGGAGCAGTTTGGAACGCTTCTTCAGATGGAAGTCGGGGCATTGATGGTTGGTAAGATCAGTAACAATCAGCAAGGCGTGGGATTTGTTCATAAGGGTGTTGAAAAAGGACGATTTGAATTCGGCGGTTCAACGATTATTCTGCTGACACAGAAGAATGTCGTGATACCGGATCGGGATTTATTGGAACATACCGGATCAGGAATGGAAACACTGGTGAAAATGGGAGAGCAGATCGGACGATCAGCGAATCGTTTGGATGCATAGTTGGATATGCAGATATATATCGAAAGAATAGTCAGGTGATCATAAATGAAACCAAGATCAGAAGCAAGTAAAAACCTATATCAGATGATGCTCGACCGGGGCTATCCGGTGGAATTCTGCGAGGTTATAACACAGAATCTGAATACAGATTTTACAGCCGGTCGTATGATCGGCTATTTGTCACATTATCAGACCCTTCCTATGGAGGAGGTCGTAGATGAGATGCTCGCGATCCTCACAGACCGCAACCGCATCATACAGAAAAAAGAACTGGAGCGTAACAACGCCAGGTGGAATGAGTATCTGGCGAATGGCATTCCTAATGACGAGGAGTAATGCCGAGATTCAGATATTTTATATTTATAATAATACCCCTATTGATATAACATGAACGAGATTTCGTTGTGAGAATGCACATTGCCAGTAAATGCGGGTGCATGTTTGAGCCCAAAGGGCGAGTTTGCACAGGAGCATTTACGAATCAGGCATGTGCACCGAACAGAAATCGTAGTGTGTTATTCAATAGGGGTATTGTTATAAATAGAAGTATCTGAATCTCGCATTATCCCTGTTTTAGCCGATTCCGCCTAATGCGATTCCAAGTATTAAAACCAGAATGCAGATAGGGCAATAGATATATTTGCAGATTGGCAGGAATTTGTCGGTGAACTTCTTTTCACGTCCAAGGTTTACCTGCTCCTCTACATATTTCTTACCGCATACCCAGAAGAACATGATTCCGGCAAGTCCTGCACCAAGCGGGCAGATATAGATGGACAGAACATCCATCCAGCTGGATACGATTCCTTGAATACAGATGGATACGATCACGCCGATTCCTGCGATCACGCCACAGGATAACTTACGATTTAATCCGAGCTTTTCTTGAATCGTTGCGATCGGAGCTTCGTACAGATTGATCAATGAGGACAAGCCCGCAAAGAATACTGCAACGAAGAAGATCATGGCGATGATATGTCCGCCCGGCATAGATTTGAACAGGGCAGGCAGATAGATGAACATAAGTCCGGGACCACCCTGGTCTAACTGCGCACCGGTCGTTGCCATAACCGGAATGATAACGAGGGCGGCAAGTAACGCAGCAATCGTATCAAATAAAGCAACCTGTCCGGCAGCTTCCGGTATATTTTCTTCGTCCGGCAGATAAGAGCCATAGATCAGTGTTCCGTTTCCTGCAACAGACAGGGAGAAAAATGCCTGGCCAAGTGCGTAGATCCATGTCTTTGGATCGGCGAGAACCTTTGGCTCGATCCGGAAGATATATTTATATCCTTCGGCAGCACCCGGCTGGCAGGCGGTATAGATCGCAAGAATGATAAACAGGATAAAGAACAGAGGCATCAGGATCTTATTTGCCTTTTCGATTCCGTTTCCGATACCAAACATCAGAATGATAATGCCGACAGCGAGTGCAATGATCTGCCACAGGTTATTGCCGAATGCAGAAGCGGTTGAGCCAAATGCGGCACCAAAGGATTCTACATTTTCCGGTGCAAGTGTTGAACCGGTAAATGCACCGATCATATATTTTAAGATCCAGCCCATTACGACAGTATAGCCGATCGCCATGGCAAGCGCGCCGAGTACCGGTATAAATCCAAGAATTTCGCCAAGCTTTCGTTTGCCCTTTGTTCCACAGGCATAGCCGAAAGCGTCGACCGGACCGGATTTGGTAGCACGTCCGAAACTCATTTCGCCGATCACACCGGTGAATCCGATCAGGATAACGAATATGAAGTAAGGGATCAGATAAGAGCCTCCGCCATAGAGGGATACTCTGGTTGGGAACATCCAGATATTACCCATGCCGACCGCTGAGCCGATACAGGCGAGGACAAATCCCCATTTGTTGTTGAATGATTCACGTTTTTTCATCTTTTGATAACTCCTCCAAACAAATTACATACCCATATACTATACAGGAAAATGTGGGATTACGCCAGCAAACTTTTCGAAAGTTTTCGCAATGCGGCAGAAAAGAATGTTGTTATTGTCATATTATCGTAGAATTTATATAATGAAAAAGGATGAGAAAATTCTCTGGGATGCACGAATTATCCCAACTGCAGATATACAAAAAAGATGAAATGACAGGAGGAAATACATGAAGATAAGAGATATTATAGGGCAGGAGAAAGCAACATTGTCATTTGAGGTTTTTCCACCGAAGAAGGATACAGATTTTGCAAGTGTGGAAGCTGCGGCACTTGGAATTGCGGCATTGCGGCCGAGTTATATGAGTGTTACATATGGAGCGGGTGGCAGCACAAAAGGACATACGATCAAGCTTGCAAATGAGATTCAAGAAAAATACGGAGTTCCGACGATTGCGCATCTGACCTGTGTATGCGCAAATAAAGACAGCATCCGGACAGCACTTTCTGAAATGAAAAATGCTGGGATTGAAAATATCCTGGCACTTCGTGGGGATATTCCAAAGAATTATGATGGACAAGTATTTACTGATTTTGCTCACGCATCGGAGCTGGTAAAATTAATAAAAGAGAGCGGAGACTTCTGTGTGGGCGGAGCTTGTTATCCGGAGGTTCATCCGGATTCTGCAAACAAGCAGGATGATATTGCAAACCTGAAAAAGAAAGTGGAAGCGGGATGTGAATATCTGACTACACAGATGTTTTTTGATAACAATATTTTCTTTAATTTCATGTATCGTATCAGAGAAGCAGGGATTACTGTGCCGGTGATTCCGGGAATCATGCCGATCACGAAGCGGGTTCAGGTGAAAAATGCCGTCAAATTATCCGGCTGCAACGTGCCGGAACGTTTCAGGAATATTGTTGACCGGTTTGGAGATACCGAAGCAGCAATGAAGCAGGCAGGTATCGCTTATGCGACTGATCAGATCATAGATCTTCTGGCAAATGGCGTAAAGCACATTCATGTATATTCCATGAACAAGCCGGAGGTGGCAGCAGGAATTCAGGCAAATCTGTCTGATATTTTGCTGGTTTAAAAGATGTACGATTTTTTGTGCATATAAAACTGTAATATAAAGCCATAAACGGGTTGACTGTATAAAAAATACAGGAAATTCAAAGAAAATCGGAACTTTATAGGACAGAACAAATGTACAGGAGGTCGGCATTATGATAAAAGGATATTTTGTAACGGAAGGTTATATGGGATATGTAGATGGAAGATACCAGCTTTTTGCGGATGAAACAGATTATATTGAATACATGGAAGAATAGTGAATGATGGCATTCCAATGATATTTGCCCCATGCCAGTATTCATCTATTATAAATGGCTCGCTGTGGTTTCTATTCCATGCACATGCCTGATTCGTAAATGCTCCTGTGCAAACTCGCCCTTTGGGCTCAAACAAGCACCCACATTTACTGGCAATGTGCATGTCATAACGAAATCCTCGCTGATGCCATGTTATAATAAATGAATATTGGCATCAGACAAATTATTCATTGGAATGCCATTTTTACATTGTTTATAAATATATAATTGTTTTATGCGAATACTAATAGTAACATGTGTAGTATATGAAAATAATAAGAATATAATTTTGAATCTGGTGAGTGCAAGATTGTAAAATTGAGAAAACAGGAAAGGATGATGGTTATAGATGTGTACAGCAGCAACGTATAAAACGAAGGATTTTTATTTTGGCAGAACATTAGATTATGAATTTTCTTATGGGGATGAGATTACGGTGACACCGAGAAAGTTCCCGTTTGAGTTTCGTCATATGGGAAAGAGGGATTCTCATTATGCGATCATTGGCATGGCGCATGTGGCAGGTGAATATCCGCTTTATTATGATGCGATTAATGAAAAGGGTGTCGGTATGGCGGGACTTAATTTTGTTGGAAATGCAGTTTATCAGGCAGTAGAAGCTGGCAGGGATAATGTTGCGCAGTTTGAATTTATCCCGTGGATACTTGGACAGTGTGCGGATCTGGACGAGGTACGGGCATTGCTTGACCGGATGAATCTGGTCGGAACACCTTTCAGCGAACAGCTTCCATCGGCACAGTTACACTGGATCATAGCAGATCGGAATGCTGCGATCACAGTTGAGTGTATGGCGGATGGAATGCATATACATGAGAATCCGGTCGGAGTTCTCACGAACAATCCACCATTTGAGACACAGATGTTTTTATTGAATAATTATCAGGGTTTATCTCCGAAACAGCCGGAAAATACTTTCGCAGAGCAGCTGCAGTTACAGTCTTACAGCAGGGGCATGGGTGCACTTGGTTTGCCGGGAGATCTGTCGTCAGCATCACGATTTGCAAAGGTCGCATTTACAAAAATGAATTCAAAATCCGGTGACAGCGAGGCGGAGAGTATCAGCCAGTTCTTCCATATTCTTGGATCGGTTGATCAGCAGCGTGGATGCTGTGAAGTGACAGATGGCAAGTATGAGATTACGCTCTACACCTCCTGCTGTAATGCAGATAAAGGAATCTATTATTATACAACATACGAAAACCACCAGATCACAGGTGTGGATATGCACCATTGTGATCTGGACGGTTCCGAGCTTTTTAGATATCCACTGGTTCAGGGAGAACAGATCCACTGGATGAATTGACACACCTATTTGGCAGAATGTAAAATAGTGGGAGAAAAAATGTTATAGAGGCATTGCGAGGTGAAAACACAGAATGAATTATTATATCAGTGATCTGCATTTCTGCTGTGCCAGCCAGCTCGCAGGCAGCGGAAGCGGATATGACGAAAGAGAATATAAGACACTGGAAGAAATGCATGCCGATATGCTTGCCAGATGGAACCGGAAGGTGACAAACGGAGATACGGTCTATATCCTTGGCGACATCAGTAAGCGGGGAAAAAGTGAAGAATTGATTGCATTGGTTGCGCAGTTAAAAGGACATAAGATTCTTGTGCATGGGAACCATGATGATCTGTCAGATTACAGGCTCCGGCAGTTATTTGAGGAGGTTTGTAATTACAAAGAGATTACAGACAACATTCGAGGAAATGCATATAAGCTGGTGCTTTGTCATTATCCAATCCTGTTCTGGAATGGTCAGCATAGAGGGAATATCCTGTTGTATGGGCATACACACCGATCCCCGGAGGATGTGTTTTTTCAGGACTGCATAAAGCGGCTGAATGAATGCAAGGATCTTCATGAGGAAGACCAGGATTTTCTGGCGATCAATGTCGGTTGTATGCAGCCTTATATGAATTATGAGCCACAGTCATTGAAGGAACTGTTAGAAGCAAGAGGGATTGAGATTCCGGAAAAAAAGAAAAAAGGAAGGTAATTTCAGATGAAAAGTACATTAATTAAAGACACAACAAAATCAGAACGAATTGCACTTGTAAAACAGTGGGAGGAAGAAGAAGGCTGTGAGAATTCCGGTATGAATTTGATGGAATATTTCAGAGATTACATTGATGGCAAGAAAGAAATTGCAGAAGTAAATGCTGCATTTCGCACAAATTATGTAGTAGAAACACCGGAGACAGAAGAAAAGCCTATGTGTGGTATGGGCGGAAGAAGATTTTAAGTATATAATTATTATTCTTATCAAAATGACCGGAACGGCAAAAAAATGAAAAGCTGCCGCTCCGGTCATTGATAGAGATAAAATACAAAAACGCAACAGGATGGAATGAGTTTATGCAGAATGTATATAAGCAGATCGCGGACAATCTGATCGTGTGGTATCCGGAGCATGCCAGAGATCTTCCATGGAGAAAAGATAAAGAACCGTATCATGTATGGTTGTCGGAGATCATGCTGCAGCAGACGAGAGTGGAAGCAGTAAAAGAATATTACAGAACGTTTTTGCAGGAGCTTCCGACGATTGAGGCGCTGGCAGAGGTAGATGATGACCGCTTGATGAAACTTTGGGAAGGACTTGGATATTATAACCGTGCAAGAAATCTGAAAAAGGCAGCAGGAGAAGTGGTGATAGAATGGCAGGGAAACTTCCCTGCAGAATACGATGAGATTCTGAGTCTGCCGGGAATCGGAGAATATACGGCGGGAGCGATCGGCTCGATCTGCTTTGATCTGCCCACTCCTGCAGTGGACGGAAATGTCCTCCGGGTATATACCAGAGTGATGGAAGATCCGTCAAATATCGACAAGCAGGCAGTAAAGAAGAAAATCCGGGAGGAACTTCTGCAGGTGTACCGGTATGGACATTGCGATATGCTGACACAGAGTCTGATGGAGGTTGGAGCAACAATCTGTCTGCCAAATGGTGCGCCAAAATGTGAGGTGTGTCCACTACAGGAATTGTGTAAAGCTCATAAGCATGATTCCTGGCAGCAGTATCCGGTTCGTGAAGCAAAGAAGAAACGGAAAGTGGAAGAAAAAGCGGTGCTGATGCTTCGGTATGAAGATAAGGTTGCGATACGGAAGCGGACAGAGAAAGGGTTGTTACATGGATTGTGGGAATTCCCGAATCTTCCTGGAAGCTACAGCACACAGGAAATCCTTTCGTATGTAACGTCAAAAAATCTCCACCCAAAAGAAATCTGGATGGAGACAACATATACACATATTTTTTCCCATGTAGAATGGCATATGAAAGCCTTTTATATGGAATGTATGGAACAGCAGGCGAAAGATCTTCGTTGGGTTACATTAGAAGAGCTGAAGCAGGAGATTGCGATTCCATCAGCATTTGCACCGTTTAAGGATCTTTTAAATTCAGGTGTCTGATGACCGGGCGTTAATAAAATCCAGAAGCAGACGTTTTACCTGAGTATATTTCTTTTCCGGGATTGGGATTACAAAGCCATCGGACATTGTAAGTTTAAAACGTTCGATTGATGATGCGAAATCAGGATTGATTAAATAACTCTGGTGGCAACGCAGGAAATAATCCGGGAAGCGTTTTTCCAGAGAAAGCAGACTTTCTGTAATCTCGTAGGAATTGGAGGTTGTATGGATATTGGAGTGTCTGCCATGGGATTCTATGTACAGGATCTGATTCCGATTCAGAAAAAGCAGAGATTTATCTGTACCCTTAAACGACAAACGTTCCGAGCGGGATACGCCGGCAAGCGGCATTCCGCGGAATTTGGAATTGTAATGCACCGGATAGATTGTATCTCGTTCATCGTAAGAGATAGCATTTGAGATATGGCAGAGCCGAATCTGAGGAACTCCGTTGTTCATGATCCAGGACAGATGAATCCTCTGATTAACCCGATTCATGCTGTTATCAGGCCATATCGTATCAACCATAAAGAACATAATGATCTCAACTACCCGGTTGCTGGTCGTAGCAAGAGGGGTAATAACCAGATCATGAAGAACAAATTTTAATTCGTGCTGTTCAGACAGAAATGTGTTGACCAACGCTTTTTTTGTGCGGATCACTTGTTTTTCGGCAGGACCGATCCACAGAACATCTTCATGGCATGCATCGAGAAATGGTGTAATGTTGTTGTCATAATATTGTGTCAATACCTCACCGGAAAGAGAAACAAAATCTTGAATTGTCATGGGAAGCTCCTTTCTTTTTTTATATTTTAATCAGAACTATATAAAAATACAACCCGTAAATTGGACAGTGCGTGTATATATGATTGGATAAGAAAAGGTATAAAAGATAAAAATAATTGAAATAAATACCAAATACTATCCGTTTGGTTAGTGTACAAAAAGTGGTGCAGGGTGATATAATTTGACTATGATCGGACAATAGATCAGTGCATTTGGGAATTTAGTATAAAGAAAAGAGCGTGAGACCGATGTGGGGATATCGGTGATGACCGGCAGATTAGGGACTGCCGGTTTTTCCTTTTTATACAGCATGATTTTTCAAAAAGTGATTTGTGAAGTAATATCCGATTAAGTGATAATTAATTCTCAATATAATAGAAACAGAATTGACATATACCCCTGTGGGGTATATATTAAATGCGACATAATGAATACGAAAGAAGGAATTGAGATGATAAAGACAACTTTAAAAATTGATGGAATGATGTGTGGTATGTGTGAAGCCCACATGAATGATGTGATCCGTAAGAATTTCAAGGTAAAAAAGGTAACTTCTTCTGCCAAGAGCGGGGAAACGGTGATCATCAGCGAGGACAATATCGATATTGAGACTGCAAAGAAGGCGATCAAGGATATCGGTTATGAGATGCTTTCCGCAACCAGTGAGCCATATGAGAAAAAGGGCTTATTCCATTTTGGAAAGTAGCAAAAATATCGCAATCAAAATAAACTGTTTATAAGCAGTATAACATTAGACAGATATATCCACTCGGAAAATATCAATGCATTTTCTATTCGATACACATAATTCTTTTCCGAGTGGATATATTTGTCTAATGATTAAATGCATGCGTACAGGCAGTTTATTTTGATTGCGAAGTTTTTTGTAAATTTCAAATTGTATATAAAGATAGAATTTTGTCGAAAGAGATAGTATAATCAGACTAACGCTTTTGATAGGAGACATGGAAATGTTAGTATGTGATTATATTGTAAAACAGATTGATGGGGAATATGCGCACCTGCAGAATCTGGATGGTTCCGAAGAAGATAAGCTGGTTGCAAGAGCCTTGCTGCCGAATGGGATCGCAGAGGGAACGAAGCTGCACTACGAGCTGTTACAGTATGAGATTATACAGTAAGCAGAGCTGGAGGAGAGCATAAGAATATGAACTGGAATCGAAAAGAACTGAGAAAAGGCGCGTGGAACACGGTGTTTAAGCGTGGAACGATGGCGTGGCTTGCACTGGTTGCAGTCTGCTTCATCTTTGCATTTTTAGGTGTCGATGAATTTGCACAGTCGACATTTGTAAATGGGATTGACAAGGCAATCGGACTGGATACTTCGCATGTAGCAAGTAACGTGGAAATCTTAAAAGACTATGCTGTAAATACACCGATTGTAAAGGATGTTCCATTTATACATTCGGATTTTGTGATCGGACTGATCGATGTTGCTTCCAAGAGTCAGACATGGATCATTAAGCTGTTAGGCGCAAATGCCGCCTATCTGGAACGTAATACCGGAGAAGTGATCATTGCACTTCTGTTATCCGCATTTATTATGATGATCGTGCATTTCTTTATTCAGAGTGCAGCCATCGTTGGAAAGAATCGGTATGCGATGGAGTGCCGGTACAGTGATAAAGTATCGATCAACCGTATGTTTGCACCATTTCATTTTAAACATTTATTGAGATTGATCTGGACAATGTTCGTATATAAGGTGGTTCTGTTTTTATGGAATCTTACGATCGTCGGTGGTATATACAAATTCTATCAGTACCGGATGATCCCGTATCTTGTTGCGGAGAATCAGACACTTAGCTGGAAAGAGGCAAAAGCTTTATCCAAAGAAATGACAAATGGATACAAATGGAAGATGTTCGTAACAGATCTGTCATGTATTCCTGTTATGCTGTTAAAGCTTGTTCCGATTGCCGGTCTGTTAGTAGCAGTACCGTTTGATGTAGAGATCGACGTGGAGATGTATTTTCATCTTAGAAAGAGAATTGACAGTGAAGCATTTGTTGAGCGTGCATTTGACGGAGCACCATACTGTAAAGGTATAGAAACTGCTGTGCCGGTATATCTCTTGCAGGATGCAGCAGTAGAAGTACCAAAGGGAATCAAAATCAAGAGTGAATACCGGCTGACAGATTTCATCTTTTTCTTCTTCTCATTCTGTTTTGTCGGCTGGGTGTGGGAGGTTATGCTCCACATCGTCAGGGATCATGAGCTCGTAAACCGTGGAACAATGTATGGACCGTGGCTTCCGATCTATGGTGTCGGGGGTGTCGTTATTATCTTCCTGTTAGACCGGTTTAAGGCAGATAAATTGAAATTATTCTTGATGTCTATGGGTATCTGTGGCGTGCTCGAATATATCGCAAGCTGGATCCTGGATTTCTTCTTTAATTCCCACTACTGGAATTATAAGAAATTCTTCCTGAATTTAAATGGAAGGATCTGTCTGGTCGGCTTACTTGCATTTGGCATCGGAAGTCTGTTCGGTGTCTATATCGCGGCGCCGAAGCTCAGCCGCTTTATGCATAAGAAGAGCCGGAAAACACAGATCCTGATCTGCGCTGTCTTAAGCACAGCCTTTATCATCGACCTGATCTGTTGTGCGTTATTTGGCTTCAATGCCGGATCCGGCGTAGGTGGAACTTATAATTAGTAAGGAAAAAACATGTATCTTTTTTATTATAAATAGTTGTTTAGCTATAGTAATATTACATAATAATTAATAGCTAAAGAATTATCATGGAAAAGGATAGATGTTTTTTTGTTTTATAATTGACATAACGGTCTATGTGATGTAGACTGGTCTATATAATATAGACTGGAGGAAGATAATGGAAACATTAACGGAAACGGAGTATAGATTGATGGTAGTAATCTGGGAAAAACAAAATTTAACATCTATGGAGTTAGTTAATATATGTATGACTAAGTTTGCATGGAAAAAATCAACAACTTATACGATGTTAAAAAAGCTAGAAAAAAAAGGTATGATTAAAAACGATTCTACAGTACTTCAAATATTAGTTTCAAAAAAAGAATATGAAAATCAAGAAAAAAGAAAAGTGATAAAAAAATATTTTAAAAATTCATTGCCGGATTTTTTTGTTGCTTTTGCACATGAAAAAAAACTTAGTAAAGAAGATATAGATGAATTAGAACACATAATTGCTGAATATAAGGAGAATTTGGATGACTGATATTTTTCGATTTTATGTTGGCTCGTTTCTTTCAACAACAATTATCATAGTGATATTTTTGTTAATAAGATGGTTGTTTCGTAAAAAATCTAATGTACAAATTTGTTTCATTTGGATAATTTTATTATTTAGATTGCTTTTTCCAGTATCTTTAGAAACTGACTGGGGAGTGAGTGATCCAGTTTATGAAGTAGTAAATCATGAGAGCAGAACAATAGACATCAAATCTACTACAGATAATTTAAATGTAGATCAGGAAAATAATGAATTAAGCAATAAAAATAGTAATGATCGTTATGTAAGAAAAAGTGAATGTATATGGTACATAGGAATAGGAATCATGGGATTTTATTACATAATACAGTGTATATTGGTTTATAAAAAAGGAAGAGGGGCTAGATTATTAGAAAATTATAACAATGTCAGAGAATGGAAAGACTCTACAGGAGCATGTGTAATAGGCTTACTGAAACCATGTATTTATCTGCCAAACAATTTACCTGATGACATAAAAAAAGTAATAATATGTCATGAGCAGACACATATTCAACGGCGAGATTATTTGATTGTTTTTTTATATTATATAGCATTGATGTTAAATTGGTATAATCCTTTGGCGTGGATAGTGTATATTGTGATGCTTCAAGATATAGAATGTGCATGTGATGAACAAGCATTGAGAAATGCAACATTGAATGAAAGAAAAAAGTATGCCTATTCACTGATTCAATTTTATAGTGGAACTTATGAAAGAGATTCATTTAAATATATACTTGGTTTTTCAAAAAAAGCTATAAAAAAGAGGGTGAAAGAGATAGGAATTAACAAAAAAAAATCTAAGAAAATTACTATTTTAATATTGGTTTGTTGCTGTGCTATATTGGTAACTGGGGCATGTTTTTATCAGTTGGAAAATTATAAAGAAGAGATGCAGCAGATAGGAGAGAATATAATAGGAAGTGATTTGCCTAAATTTATATATGCAGATGATAACTATGTAGAGTTTTATGATTACCATGGAATATATATATATGATATTCAAAATTCTAATATATATAGATATATAACTTTTTCAGAGATGGGATTGGTTTCACAGATACAAGGAGAAAATGCTATACAGGTGTATGCAGAGCAGAATGGAAGAAAATTATATATTTTATCGGGAAAAAATCAATATGTATATGATATGGGAAAAAACAAAATTAGGCAATATGATAATGCAGTGATTGTAACTAATATGTTTCATTTTGAAAAAATTTTAGAAGATGAAGATAATAGTATTGGTGGCATATATTTATATAATGATAGAAAAATATATTGGTCATATGTTATTGGTGGAACTGGATTATATAAGGATTTGGAGTTGAATATAGAAAAGGGGGGAAAGAAAACAGTTTATACTATATTTAAATAATAAAGTGATATAAGAAAGAGGCTGGATTTACTTGACAATATAGTTAAGTAAATCCAGCGTTTATTATTTCAGAAAAAGCTTGCGGAAGATCAGTCGGAGAAATGGACCGTAGTAAAAGCTGCCAGAAGAAAGCAACCGGGAAGTTTAAGAGGGGATTTTTTATATTAGTGATTCTGGTCCCGCCAGTTTTTTGGGGAGACACCATATATATTTTTAAAAGCTCTTGAGAAATGCAGTTGGTTTGGATAGCCGACTGCATTTCCTATATCTGCAATTGATAATTTAGTCATTTTCAGCAGCTCTGTTGCTTTGGACATCCGATAATTTATCAGGAATTCCTGTGGCGTTTTGCCAATGGAATCATGAAATATCTTTCCCAGATAGCTGCGGTTGATGCCGCAACAGGCAGCTATATCTTCGATAGAGATGTCATAAGGAAAATTCTGCTCTACGAAGTTTATCGCTTCTTTTATATAGTAATCGCTCATTTTACCGGTTTTTATCATCTGGGTAGAGGCGGTGGAACGGGTGAGTGCATCCAGAAAAAGGTAGGAATGACCGATCAGGTGAAATGGCGGTTCGTTTGGGTGATTGGCAATATAGAGCATTTCGTTCATCATGATTTCCCGGTATTCCTTTGAGGTAGCATGATAGATAGGCTGGTCTTTTGAAAAACCGGCAATGTCCAGTGCTTCTTTTACCCGTAGTCCATCAAATTCCAGCCATGTATATTCCCATGGGTTTGTCTCATCTGCGATATAGGTGCTGATCTGTCCCGGATACAGAAGAAAACCCTGTCCGCTTTTGATCGAATAATTTCTTGTCTCTCCCTTTTTGTCCTGTGCCATTAAAAGTCCGGTTCCGGAGATGACATAATGAAACAGGTAGTGGGTTCTGGCAGCCGGACCGAACTGATGGGCCGGTGCACAGCGTTCCCATCCGTACTGATATAGTCCAAGATCTATAAATTTCTCATTTGGAAATATAGAAAAAAGGTATTCATGCATAAAAAAACCTCCCAAAATTAGAACAAATACACAATATAAACTCTACTGTTTTCTACTATATACCAAAATGCTAGATGAATGCAATAGTGAGACAAAAATAATGTATTTTGGTATAAAAATGGAATTATTACGATATTTTAACAAGCATTATGATATGTTAGAATGAAAACAACTTAAAAAAGCATATTATAAAAGAAGGGAGAAATGTATTTATGCTAAAAGGGAAAAAACTATTATTTGTACTTACAATGATGACTGGTTTCTGCTTACTGGCGGGGTGTGGCAAGAATAATAAAGACGGAAAAACAGTGATCGAACTGGTACAGTACAAGCCGGAAGCAACCTCTTATTTTGAAGAAGTTGAGGAACGGTTTAATGCCAGTCATGATGATATTGAATTGAAGATCAGTTCTCCGAACGATGCAATGACGGTGTTGAAGACCAGATTTGTTCGCGAAGATAATCCGGATATCATTGGTATTGGTGGTGACATCAATTATTCGAATTTTATTGATGCCGATATGTTGATGGATATTTCTGATTTTGATGGACTGGCAGATATAAAGGAAAATTATCTGACAATCTGTGAGAATCTGAAATTTATTCCAACAGAAGGAACATACAGTGTTCCATATGTGGCAAATGCTGCCGGTATCCTGTACAACCGGGATATGTTTGAGGAGCATGGCTGGAAGATCCCGGAAACATGGGATGAGCTTCTTGCATTATGTGATGAGATTAAAGCAGAAGGAATTCTTCCGTTTTATATGGGATACAAGGATACATGGACCTGTCTTTCTCCATGGAACAGTGCAGTAGCTTCATTGACATCTTCGACCGTATGTAAGGATGTTAATAAGGGAGAAACGACATTTTCCGATCAGTATGTTCAGGTTGCGGAAGAAATGAAAACCTTGCTTCAGTATGGAGAAGCCAATCCGGTTGCATATTCTTATAATGATGCTTGTACAGCATTTGCAAAAGGTGAGTCAGCAATGTATATGATCGGAAGCTATGCTGTACCACAGATCCAGTCAGTAAATCCGGATATCAATATTGATTCATTTGTATTCCCGGCTTCTAACAATAAGGATGACATGGTTCTGACATCCGGTGTAGACCTTCAGTTCTGCGTGATGGAAGACTGTCCGAATAAGGAAGCAGCCTATGAAGTCCTCCGTTTCCTGTTAGAGGATGAAAATGTACAGGACTATATAGACAATCAGAACGCAGTACCTTGTAAGAAAGGTGATTTCAAGCTTGCATCTATGTTAGACGGTATGCGGGAATATCTGGACAACGGAATCGTGACTGATTATCAGGATCATTTTTATCCATCTGAGATGGCAGTAGATGCATTGATTCAGACTTATCTGTTAGATGGAGATACAGAAGCGTTTTTGAAGAAATTTGATACGGAATGGAAACGGTACAATCGTGACCTGATCATAAAGGTTCGCAAATATGAGCAGGAGCATTCCGGAGAGGAGGAATAGAAATGGATACAAAAAAGACAGAAGATATGAAGTTTGCTAAAAAGAAAAAGAAAATGTCCGGGAAATCCAGAACATTTATGTTGATCACAATTCCTATCGTAGCATTGTTCTTTACATTCAACACATTGCCTTTGATTCAGGGTGCGATTTACAGCTTTACCAATTTCCGTGGGTATGGCAGCTATGAGTGGGTTGGTTTTCGAAACTATATTGATCTTTTTCATGATGCCAGAGTTGGTTCATCCTATCTGTTTACATTTAAGCTGGCTATAGTAACAACGATCATCGTAAATGCTGTCAGCCTGATCCTTGCGATGGCATTAAACAGCAAGATTCGTTTTAAGAGCGGTCTTCGTGGACTGTATTTCCTGCCAAATATCTTAGGCGGTCTGGTTGTTGGTTATATTTTTAACTATTTCTTTACTTATATTCTGCCACAGATTGCAATCATGCTCGGTTTTGAGGGAAACAGTATGCTGGCAAGTTCTAAAACGGCCTGGCTTGCGATCGCGGTAGTATGTGCATGGCAGTCGATCGCGATGAATACGATCATTTATATATCCGGTCTTCAGACAGTTCCGGAAGATGTATACGAAGCAGGATCTTTAGATGGTGCAACCGGATTTGCAAAATTCCGTTATCTGACATTCCCACTGATCCTTCCGTTTTTTACAATTAATGTAGTCCTTTGTATGAAGAACTTCCTGATGGTATTTGACCAGATCATGTCGTTGACAAAGGGTGGCCCTGCGCAGAGCACAGAATCCATTTCCTACCTGATCTACAACAATGGTATGAGTGGCGGACAGTTTGGATTCCAGAGTGCAAATGCAGTCGTGTTCTTTATAGTAATCGTAGTGATATCTGTATTACAGATGCGTTTCCTGGGTAAGAAGGAGGAACAGTTATGAAAAAATCGCAGAGACAGATCAGAAAAGAATATAAAGAAAAGGGGATTAAGACAGGAAAAGAACGATATAATATCGGGGTTACGATTCTGTTGATCCTTGGTCTTGTAACCATCCTGTTCCCATTATATATGACGGTTATGATCGCATTTAAGCAGCCGTCTGAGATGACAAATGATATCCATGGAATCTTATCTCTTCCACAGCACTGGAGTCTGAGTAATTTTAAGGAAGCTATGGAGGTAACAGATTTCTGGCATTCTCTCGGTAACAGTTTATTTATCACACTGGCAACTATCGCATTATCGATCGTAATACATTCCCTGATCGGTTATGTACTTGGACGAAGCAAGAAAAAGAATCGGATCTATAATGGAATTTATCTTTATCTTGTCAGTGGTATGTTCGTGCCATTTGCTATTTTGATGATGCCGCTTGTAAAACAGACAGCAAAAATGGGACTGGCAAATATGATTGGTGTGGTATTACTTTATACAGTATTTTATCTTCCGATGAACACAATGTTATATGCCGGATATCTGAATAATCTTCCGCTTGAACTGGAAGAGGCAGCTTGTGTTGACGGAGCCACTACATGGACGACTTACTGGAAGATCATCTTCCCGAATATGAAACCAATGCATGCAACGGTTGCGATCCTTACAGCCCTTGGCACATGGAATGACGTTATGACACCGCTTGTAATTATGTCCGGTGATCAGAATACACTTCCGCTTGCGCAGCTGAATTTCCAGACTCAGTTTGGAACAAATTACAATCTGGCCTTTGCATCTTATCTGTTAGCGTTACTTCCGATTCTGATCTTCTATATTATTTGTCAGAAACAGATCATATCAGGTGTGGCAAACGGAGCAGTAAAATAAAAGGAGACTTAATTTATGGCTATTATATATAACAAAGAGAAAAGAATATTTTCTCTCCATACGGGACATACAACTTATCAGATGATGGCCGATACACATGATTATTTGCTTCATCTGTATTACGGAAAACGCTTGGATTCGGAAATGGATTATATACTGACTTACTATGATCGAGGTTTTTCAGGAAATCCATATGATCTTGGAAACGATCGTACTTATTCCCTGGATGCACTTCCTCAGGAATTCCCTGTTCTTGGAACCGGTGATTACAGAACAACGGCAGGAAAGATCCGTGAAGCAAATGGCTGTATGGCACTTGATCTTCGCTATACAGGATATCAGATTCAGGATGGTAAGTATGATCTCCCGGGACTTCCGGCAGCACATTCTGAAGCTGCACAGACTCTGTGCATATATCTGAAGGACGAAAGAGTCGGTGTAGAGGTAACATTATTATATGGCGTATTACCTGACTGCGATGTAATAACCAGAAGTGTAAAAGTTACAAATGTCGGAAAGAATGAAATCTATCTGGAGAAGCTTTCCAGCGCATGTCTTGATCTTTTGTATGGAGATTATGATGTACTGACATTTTATGGACGGCATGCAATGGAACGGAATATGCAGCGAACACCGGTAACACATGGCAAACAGGTGATCGGAAGTAATCGTGGTACGTCCGGACATCAGTATAATCCATATATGATTCTTGCGGAACATGGCACAACAGAGACCGCCGGAGCCTGTTATGGTGTATCACTGGTGTACAGTGGAAGCTTTGAAGGAAGCGTAGAATTAGATCAGTATGACCAGATCCGTCTGGTTATGGGTCTTCAGGAGGATTTCTTTTCCTATCAATTAAAGCCGGAGCAGACATTTTACGCCCCGGAAGCAGTTCTCTCATATTCAGCGTATGGAATGGAACAGCTATCCAATCAGATGCATCATTTGGTGAGAGAGCATATCTGTCGCGGGAAATATAAAGATCAGATCCGTCCGGTTCTTGTAAATAGCTGGGAAGCCTGTTATTTTGATTTTAATGGTGAAGCGATCGTTAATCTTGCGGAGCAGGCTGCAGCACTTGGTGTGGAGCTTCTGGTCATGGATGATGGCTGGTTTGGCACAAGAGATGATGATAATTCATCCCTTGGTGACTGGATTGTAAATGAAGATAAACTGGGCTGTTCTCTTACGGAGCTGACAAAACGGGTTCATGACAAAGGTGTTCAGTTTGGTATCTGGATAGAACCGGAGATGGTTTCAGAAAACAGTGATCTTTACAGAAAACATCCGGAGTGGGCAATTCAGGTTCCCGGTAAACATCCGGTACACGGCAGAAATCAGCTTGTACTTGATTTTGCAAATCCAGAGGTGGTGGATCATATCTATGAACAGATTGCAGCTGTCCTCAGGCAGGGCGATATCAATTATGTGAAATGGGATATGAATCGAAGCTTATGTGATATATATTCCGACAGTATGGTATGGCAGGGAAATGTAATGTATGACTATATGCTTGGTGTATATGACCTGCTGGAACGCCTGACGCAGGCATTTCCGGATATGTTATGGGAAGGCTGCTCCGGCGGTGGCGGAAGGTTTGATATGGGTATGCTGTATTATACACCACAGATATGGTGCAGTGATAATACAGATGCCGTTGACCGTATCCGTATCCAGTATGGTACATCGTTTGCTTATCCTTTATCAACGATGGGAGCCCATGTATCTGCGGTGCCGAATCATCAGACCGGCAGAGTGACGGATATGAATACCAGAGGTGTGGTTGCCATGACAGGTGCATTCGGATATGAACTGGATCTTGGAAAATTATCTGAGGAAGACAAGACGGCAGTCCGTGAACAGATCAAAACCTATCATGAAGCAGCACTGGTTATTTTAAAAGGGGATTATTACAGATTAAGTAATCCGTTTGAGGCGGAATATGGAGCATGGATGTCTGTCGATGAAGAAAAAAAACATGCAGTTGTAGGTGCTGTTTTATTAAATACACATGGTAATCATCCTGTATTTTATATTCGATTGAGAGGGCTTGCACCGGAACGTTCCTATCGGGATAAGAAAACAGGTACTGTTTATTCAGGAGCTGCTTTGATGGAGCTCGGTATGCCGTTTACGGTAGTATCCGGTAATTATCCAAGCTATCAGATCCTGCTTGATGCAGTAGAATAAGAATAAATAGGACTCCCCGGTTTCTGTTTGCAGAGATCGGGGAGTTTGGCAAAAACAATAGAGTAAAAGATATATAAGATGATCAGAAATGAGGTGACGGACAGATGGATACGAAAGAAATTACAGTATCGGATCTGGCACAGGAACAGATCAAAAACGCGGAACGATTATTTCCGTTGATCCGGAAAAAAACAGAGGAAAGAAAAGAGAAAAAAACAGTCATATCGGTATCCGGAGGTTCTGGTGTTGGTAAGACCGGAATGGCTTTCTTACTTCAAAATATGTTTGAAAAACAGGGAAAGAAATCACTTATTATAAGCGGGGACAATTATCCGCATCGGATTCCCATGTATAATGATGCAGAACGAATTGCGAGATTTCGTATGTCCGGGTTAAATGGACTTATAACTGAAAGGCTATATACAGATGAAATAAAAGAAAAATTATTAGAGCTTCAAAAAGCCGGAAGGGATGCAGAAGAACAGGAGGACATGCAGTGGTTATCCATATATCAGAAGTATGGAGACAAGGCTCTTACAGATTATCTGGGTACGGATCAGGAACTGGATTATGAAGCTATATCGAATCTTCTCATGCAGTTTCATGGAGGGACTTCACAACTGCTGCTACGGCATATGGGAAGAACCCAGGATGATATCTGGTATGATCGCAGGGATGTATCAGATACAGATATTCTGATTCTTGAATGGACACATGGAAACAGTGCATACCTGCAGGGGGTAGATGTATCTGTTGTATTGATCAGTACGCCGGAAGAAACACTTGAAAACCGAAAGAAGAGGAATCGTGACACTGCCATTGACAGTCCATTTGTAGCCAGAGTATTAAGAATTGAGCAGAAAAAGATTAATGATGGACTGGATAGGGCAGATATCATTCAGGATATGCATGGCAGGATTTATACGGAATAGTAAGTGAACAGGAGGTTATAGAATATGAGGAAAACAGAGATAGAAGAAACCAATATGACAGATATAAATAAAATTGAAAATGGTCCAATGCTGAATCTGTATCCGGACAGTCTTGGCGGAGATCTGGAAGCTGTTGCGGATTTATTTGAAAGAGATGGATTTGCAGATGCATTTTCCTCAATGTATATACTACCGAGTATTTACCATTCTGATCTGGATCGTGGTTTTTCTGTAATCGACTATGATCTTGAGGAGGCATTTCATTCTGAAAAGGCACTATTACGGTTGGGCAGACAGAATATTGATCTGAAGCTGGATTTTGTGTTAAACCATGCGTCTGTACAGTCGCCACAGTTTCAGGATCTGTTGGAGAATGGCAGTCAATCTGAATATCGTGACTTTTTTATTAACTGGAATACATTCTGGGAAAACTGTGGAGAAATGACAGAAGACGGCTATATACAACCGGAACAGAAGTATCTGGATCCGATGTTCTTCCGCAAACCGGGATTGCCTCTGTTGATGGTGGAAATGGCAGATGGCAGTCGGATTCCATACTGGAATACGTTTTATCAGGAGATTCGGGATACTGATGATTATCATACCAGATATTTAGGACAAATGGACCTCAATATTAAATCAGAAAAGGTTTGGGACTTTTACCGTGAAACCATAAAAAAACTGGCAGGTTACGGAGCGAAGATAATCCGTCTGGATGCATTTGCATATGCCCCAAAAGCACCGGGACGCGCCAATTTCTTAAATGAACCGGAGACATGGGAATTCCTTGAACAGATCCATAAGCTTGCAAAACCATATGGAATCCGCCTTCTTCCGGAGATTCATGCCGGATATAAAGAGAAAAAGTATAAGATGATAGCAGAGAAGGGATATTTGACATATGACTTTTTCCTTCCGGGATTGATCCTGGATGCTCTTTACAGAGGCGATGGCTCTTACCTGGAGCAGTGGGCAAAGGAACAGATAAAAGAGAATATTCATACTGTGAATATGCTTGGATGCCATGATGGAATACCGGTACTGGATCTTGCCGGACTGTTGCCGGACGACAGGATTGAAGATCTGATCCGGTTGCTTGTGGATCGTGGGGGTTTTGTAAAGGATCTTCACGGTAATAAAAAGATGTATTATCAGGTAAATACGACATATTATAATGCACTTGGCGAAAATGAGCAGGCATTGTTATTAGCCAGAGCATTACAGATATTTATGCCCGGAAAACCTCAGGTCTGGTATCTGGATCTGTTTGCCGGATCTAATGATTATGAGGCAGTGAAGCGTGCAGGTGCAGGTGGACATAAAGAGATCAACCGGACGAATCTTTCACAAAAAGATATAGAGTCAGGCCTTGAAAAGGAGGTCGTAAAAAAGCAGCTTGAAATGTTGAAATTCCGGAAAGAATTTCCGGCATTTGGATTTGATGCGGAAATGACAATCCGTACAAAGCCTGCAGCGCAGATCTCTGCTCAGGCAGAAAATGCTTTGCATTTTGCAGAATTACCGGCGGACCAGATGTATAACCGTATTTATATCACCTGGAAAAAGGACGGTTATCTTGCCCGCCTGTCCGCAGACCTTAAAGCCCATACCTACCGGATTCAGGCTCTTGATCCATCCGGTAACCTGGTCTGGCAGTCGTAATGTGTAAATCCCCTCCGACAGATGGTTATATGCGTAACGTTTTACCTGTATTTCTTATATGGTCATCAGACGTTTTCTAACTATGACATTTGCGAAGATTTCGTTGTGAGCTGCATATTGCCAGTAAATACGGGTGCCTGTTCGAGCTCAAAGAGCGAGTTGGCACAGGAGTATTTACGAATCAGGCATATGCAGCAAACAGAAATCATAGCAAGTCATAGTAAAAAATGGCTGACTGCCATATAGGAAATACAGATAAAGCCCCATATGTATAACCATCTGTCGGAGGGGATTCTCTAATTTCATAATATAAATAATGGATTCGGGTGATCCGGCAGGCTGGCACTTTCTACATATGATATTAGCGTATTTTCGTTATGAGGTTTGCACTAGCTATCAGCATCAAGCCCATGTTTGAGTCAGTAAGGACGAGTTTGGGCGACTGCTGATGAATAAGCGTGCGAACCGAATAGAAAATAAAGCGGATCATATGTAGGAAGTGCCAGCCTGCCGAATCACTCGAATCCATTGTTTATACAGGCTTATTTCGCTGGAAAAAGCTTGCGGAAGATCAGACGGATAAACGGACCGCAATAAAAAAGCTGCCAGAAGAAAGCTACCGGGAAGTTTAAGAAGGTGGTCTGGAGCCACACGGCTGCAAACTGACGACCGGCATGCTTGAATAAAATAGTGGCAACAAGGCTCATGCAAGGACACATAATGAAGATGATCATGGTAGAAATTGCAAGCGTGATGATGATCGGGCGGTCATCCGGCTTCACGAAGCGGAATGCAAGAGCATGTGCAGCCTTATCTACAAACAGGAATTCAAGAAAAAAGGCAACCGGCCACATGATGATAAGCTCATGAAAGGCGGCTAAGAAAACGGAGTTTGACATTCCACCCATGTTTAGGGAAATGTTGTAGCAGATCATGGCATAGACCATAAGAAAAGACATCATTAATGTGAAAACAATATTTTGAAATAAAGTTTTTGGCATAAAATAAATCTCCTTTTTGATAAATAATCTGAATAAATGCAGAACCAAAACTGCAAATATCTTAAAAATAAGCACAAAAAAGACACATGTGTTGTTCGTTATCAAGTGATATGCTCATCCGTCGGCAAACGAGGTGAAATATCAGGAGCACACTTGTGTCGTTTCCAATTTTATACCAAAGCTTTTTCTTCAATTTATACAACGTCGGTCATTATACTAAGCTTTTAGTAAAAATGCAAGTGAAAAATTCATATTCAAACTTATAAAATTTCATACGTAGGTATAAAGAATATCATAGGCGAAAACAGATAATTGTATACGCAATAATACATGGATTTGTTTGACTTATAAATGGGTAGATGCTAGTATCATAGTTATGATCATTATGTGGGAGGCAGATGGATATGAACAGTGCACAGAAGATATGTATGATTGTCGGGGTGGGTTTTGCAGGAATAGGGCTTTTTATGACATTGATCTTTTTATTTGCATTTGGTAAGCCCGGGGCATTTATATTAATTCCATTAATGTTTGTGGTACTTGGATTATGTTTTATCGTGACGATCCTTGTTATGCTCCATAACAAGAAAATGATCCGTGTACATGGTGAAAAGTATACAGCGAAGATTTATGGTTATGTAAAAAATACATCTTATATGGTAAATGGCAGATTTCCTTTAAATGTAAAGGTGCATTATTTTGATAATTATGGTATCGAGCGGGAAGTGATCCTGCCGACTTCGATCAGTGGAGGAGCGGATTCCATGTTCCCGATCGGAATGACGATCGATATCTATGAATACAATGGTAAGTACAGTTATGATCCTGCTTCTGTCCGTGGAGAACGGTTAAGAAGAGAAGAAGAGCTGATGGACAACAAGCCGATCGATCCGGAACAGCTTCACCTGATCGCAGTCCGATGTTCGAACTGCGGTGCTTCTTATAAGGCAGCAACCGGATATGCCAGCCGCTGCCCTTATTGTGGTGGTTACCAGAATGTGTGATAAAGCACTGATGTTTGCCGGAATGTGTGATGAAGCTCTGATGTTTGCTGGAACGTGTGATGAAGCTGTTGCCGGAATAGGATGATGCCGGCTGACTGTTTAGCCGCGCCCGAGGATCGCATCCATATCCTGCTCAGGAGCTGTGATCGGCTGCAGATTGTAGGTGTCAACCAGAAAACGGACAACGGTCTCTGTCATGAATGCCGGAAGGGTTGGACCGAGATAGATGTTTTTGACACCGAGGGCAAGCAGGGTTAAAAGGATGCAGACAGCCTTCTGTTCATACCATGAAAGAACGAGAGTCAGAGGAAGCTCGTTGATATCACAGCCGAAGGCTTCTGCCAGTGCAAGGGCAACCTTGATCGCACTGTAAGAATCGTTACACTGTCCCATATCTAAGATCCTAGGGATTCCATCGATCTCGCCAAGGTCAAGATCATTGAACCGGTATTTGCCACAGGCAAGTGTCAGAACGAGAGAATCCATAGGAGTCTGTTTTACAAATTCCGTATAATAATTTCTGCCCGGATGGGCACCGTCGCAGCCGCCAACCAAGAAGATGTGTTTGATATCACCATTCTTGATGGCGGCTGTAAGTTTATCTGCATGGGAGAGGACTGCGCCATGTGCAAATCCTGTTGTCAGGATATGTCCGCCATTGATACCGCTCATGCTGTGATCGTGTTCATAGCCGCCCAGCTTTAGGGCATGTTTGATGATCGGAGTAAAATCCTTTTTGCCATCCTTTGTTCCCTTGATATGCACCATTCCTTCATAGCCGACAACAGAGGTGGTGTAGATGCGATCTTCATAGCTTGGACGTGGGGGCATCAGGCAGTTGGTTGTAAAGAGGACGGGTGCAGGGATATTTTCAAATTCCGTCTGCTGGCTCTGCCATGCAGTTCCGAAGTTGCCGGCAAGATGCTTATAGGCGGCTAATTTTGGATAGCCGTGAGCCGGAAGCATTTCGCAATGTGTATAGACATTGACACCGGTTCCTTCGGTCTGTTTTAAGAGCAGATCCAGATCGCGGAGATCATGACCGGATACAACGATGAAAGGCCCCTTGCGGATATCGGTGTGAACCTTAGTCGGCGTTGGTGTGCCGAAGGATTCGGTATTTGCCTTATCGAGCAGTTCCATGCACTGATAGTTCACTTTTCCAAATTCCATAATAAGCTCGATCCATTCTTCTACCGAGTGTTCACGGTTCACTTCACACAAGCCCTTATAGAACCAGGTTGTTACATTATCATTTTGATAGCCGAGATTCATTGCATGATGCGCATACGCCGCCATTCCCTTTAAGCCGAACAATAACGTGGAGCGGAGTGACACGATATCGTCCGTACCATCCCACAGGCTGATTACCGGTATATCATGTGGATCTTTCAATCCACAGGTCGGAGGATTGATATTTGCTGTTGATGAATTCATATCTGTATCTGAGAAATTCATATTTGCGGTTGGTGCATTTATATCTGTATCTGAGAAATTCATATTTGTAGTTTGTGAATTCATATTTGTAGTCGGGAAGTTCTTATATGCGATATCTGATATGCTACATATGTCTGTAGGCATACAGCGCATGATATCTTTCTGGTTTTTCTGCACTTCTTTGATGTAATCTTTGATTGATTTATCATCAAAATTCACATTTGTAAGTGTTGTAAATAAACCATCGATCAGCAGACGGTCAGCGGATTTTCGGTTGTTCAGGTATCGGGACAGAAGTTTGGGATCTGTCTCTTTTTTCTGTTGCATGGATTTCTTTGTAAGCTCGGCTGCTTCGGCAAGTCGTATCAGTTCACAGATCAATTCGTCCTGCAGATTGGATGTCGAGGGCTGCTTACCGCAGACTCCGGTATTCACACAGGCTTTATTGCCAGCTGTCTGCTGGCATTGAAAACAAAACATATTTGACATGGGATAACCTCCTGATGAAATTTTATTGATGATTGTGGAATGACTACAAATTGCTGTTCATGTATGTGCAATATATATTAATTCCGCAATTATCTTTTTAAACATATTTAGTATCGTCGGGTGTTTCCAGAATTATACAGGCAAAACATTTCATTCAGTGTAAGTGTTATTTGAGGAAGATATCTGATAGTATAAATATTGTCAGATGTGGTGGGTATGAAATTAAGAAATAAATTATGATACCCCCAGGAGACATACAGTAGCGGGTATGAGAGCGAGAAAGCCAATGTCATACCCTCAGGAGCCGGGCAGCAGCGGGTATGAGAGCGAGAAAAAGAATGCGATACCCGCAGAAGCAAACAGGCGAGGGTATGAGAGAGCGAAGGAAACCATGATACCCCCAGGAGCCGGGCAGCAGCGGGTATGAGAGCGAGAAAAAGAATGCGATACCCGCAGAAGCAAACAGGCGAGGGTATGAGAGAGCGAAGGAAACCATGATACCCACAGAAGTCGGGCAGCAGCGGGTATGAAAGCGAGAAAGCCAATGTCATACCACCAGAAGACATATGGCAGCGGGTATGAAAGCGAGAAAAAGAATGCGATACCCGCAGAAGCAAACAGGCGAGGGTATGAGAGAGCGAAGGAAACCATGATACCCACAGAAGTCGGGCAGCAGCGGGTATGAAAGCGAGAAAAAGAATGCGATACCCGCAGAAGCAAACAGGCGAGGGTATGAGAGAGCGAAGGAAACCATGATACCCCCAGAAGTCAGACAATAGCAATTAAGAAAGTACAAGGAGGCGGCAGCATGGATGCATTATTAGAGATAGAAGATCTGAAAAAATATTATGGCAAGGAACCGAACCAGACAAAGGCACTGAACGGAATCACATTTCAGGTGATGCCGGGCGAGTTTTTAGGAATTATGGGGAGTAGCGGTTCCGGCAAGTCAACATTATTAAACTGTATCGCAACAGTGATCCAGCCGGATAGCGGCAAGATCCGGATGAAAGGTACAGAGATCCAGAGGTTGAAGGGCAAGAAGCTGGCAGGATACCGTGGTAAGGAGATCGGATATCTGTTCCAGAATTTTGAACTGTTGGATAATCTGACCGGACGTGAGAACATCATGGTTCCGTTGTCGATTCATAACATATCGGAGGCAGAGGGCGGAAAACGTCTGGAGCAGTTAGCGGAATATCTGGAGATCACCGAGGTGCTGGATAAGTTCCCATCGCAGATGTCAGGTGGTCAGAAGCAGAGACTGGCAGCAGCCAGAGCGCTGATCCTGAATCCGGGTATCATTCTGGCAGATGAACCAACCGGAGCACTTGATTCCAGAAATGCCAAAGCTTTGATGGAGAAATTAGCCGGTCTGAACCGGGATGAGAAGGCAACTGTTTTGATGGTAACGCATGATTCCAATGCAGCAAGCTATTGCAAGCGTATCCTGTTCATTCAGGATGGCGTGATCTTCCATGAATTAAGACGGGATCTGCTCGCAGAGACACAGCAACAGTTCTATGAAAGAATCCTGCAGGTCATGGCACAGTTGGGAGGGGGCAGCGCAAATGTTCTTTAAACTGATCCGAAAAAACAGTAAACGAAACAGAAAAGAAAACGGTTTATTTTTCTCCTCGTTAGTAATATCTATCGTGGCATTCTATATTATCCTGTCACTTTCTTCACAGGATGTTATGGTATTCCTTAAGAAAATGGAGAGTGATGCGGTAGATCGTCTGTTCCAGATCATACCTGCATTTTTTGTAATGACACTGGTGATCTTATTCTTCCTGATCTACTATGCAAGCAAATTCCAACTGGAACGGAGAAAACACGAATTTGGCGTTTACCTGATGATGGGAATGCGAAGAAGTAAACTTTTCGGGATGCTTCTTGCAGAAGATATAGGAAGCAGTCTGACAGCACTTATAACAGGACTTCCGATCGCTATTTTATTATCCGAACTGATCAGTCTGATCACAGCCAAATGTGTAGGACTTGGTATTGTCGGACATCAGGTAACATTCTCCATTCAGGCAATCATAATAACGGCTGTTGGATTTTTTGTGATCAAGCTGGTTGCATTCCTGATCTTAAGCGGGAAGATCGCAGGACAGGAGATTGGTGCATTATTAGTTGATACACCGGAGGGAACAAAGAAGCAGTTCCCGGCTGGCGTCTATGCGGTAAGCTTCGTCCTCGGTATTATCTGCCTGGCTGTGGCATACAGCATGGCGATCGGAGGAATATCATGGACGACACTTCGTAAGATGTCTGAGACAGTATTGATCGGTTTTGTCGGTATGCTGCTCTTATTCTATGGCATGCGGTTTTTTATCGACCGTCTGGCAAGACACAGCCATGGGGGAGCTGCCCTTCGGGTATTTAATTTCCGTCAGGTGCAGGAAAATGTCATAAGAAAATCCAGTACCTTATCGATCAGTTCCGTTCTGATCCTTGCAGCCCTCTGCTGTTTTGGAGCAGGAATTGTGATCGCATTTTCCTATGGAAATGAAAAAGGAAATACCCATATCATGGATTATACATTTGAGAGTTACGAAGAAGATCAGGAACAGGGTGTGGCAAATGTAAAAAAGCTTCTGACAGACAACGGACTGGAACAGGATTTCTCCGATCTGTTTGAGGTGCAGGTCGGTCATCTTATTCCGGGTGCAAATGATGATTACGATGTATTTGATCTGTCATCAGTCATGAACCGGGTAGAACAACTGCCGGACTCAGAGGATAAAGATATTCTGCTTAACAATCTGGAATATGAGTCATATCCATATCTGATTTCTTTGAGCGGATATAATCATGTACTTGAACTTGCAGGGAAAGAACCTCTTGCATTGTCAGACGATGAGGCGGCAGTATTTAAAAGTCTGGAATTTACATCGGATAGTATGAATCAGAATATAAATGATATTCTGGCAGACCGCCCGGAGGTGGCATATCTGGATCATAAGATGTATCTGACCGGTAAGATACAGAACACACCGTTTATCACAGACCGGGCAATTACATTATCCTTTGCCCTGATCGTGCCAGATGAAGTATTTGACAAATATACATGGGACAGCACGATCTATCTGAATTGTGTGCTGGATCAGTCAAATGTCAAGGGAGATAACCTGCTTCAGTCGGTCATGCAGATGAATGATAAACTTGCGCAGATCGATTTTGCAGCAAAAAATATTGAATATGAAAGTTATCTGAAAAATATGGGACGCCGGATGTTCTATATCGTAGCAGCAAGTTATATCACGATCTATCTGGCGATCATTTTCCTGATCATTGCAAATACCGTGATCGGGGTACAGTTCCTGATGGGACAGCAGAAATCCGGCCGCAGATATAAGACACTGATCCGGCTTGGAGCAACCTATGAACTGCTCTGCCGTTCCGCAAGAAAGCAGATCAACTGGTACTTTGGTATGCCGGTTGTCGTTGCAGGCATCAGCAGTATCTTCGGTGTGCGCGCCGTCCTTACACTGGTTTCCGGTATGATCTCAAATAGTATCCGAGATGCCATGCTGCTTGCTGCAGCTATGATTTTGCTGCTCTGTGTGGTAGAATGCATTTATATGGCATTTGTAAAACGGTCAAGCAACCGGTATCTTATGACATTGATGCTACCGGAGCGAGAGGAATAGATTAAAGCAGACGAAAATCTGCGGTGATAGCATGAAACCTTGACCGATAGATGAGGAGTAGATATGAAGCATATAGCAGTGGTAGAAGATGAAGATATGATGCGGGAAGAACTGGAAGCCATATTGCAGAAGGCGGGCTATCAGACCAGCGGTATCACGGATTTTGAGAATGCGGCAGCGGCTATTCTTGCGGCATCCCCGGATCTGGTGCTGCTCGATCTGAATCTGCCGGGCATGGGTGGATTCCAGATTTGCCGGGAACTGAAGCAGAAAAGCTCCATACCGGTTCTGGTTCTGACATCGAGAGATCAGCTTCAGGATGAACTGCATGCCCTGAATCTTGGTGCAGATGAATTCCTGACGAAGCCTTGCAGAAAAGAACGCCTGCTTGCCAGAGTATCCAATGTGTTGAAACGGTACGAGGGAAGAAATAACCTTTTAGAAGGAAACGGATTCCTCCTTGACCGTCAGACCTATACTTTATACATTCATAACCGATCTGTTATCCTGCCGCAGAATCAGGGAAAGATCCTTGGGATATTCTTAGAGCACGGATCGGATATCGTGACGAAAGAGGAACTCTGTATCGCCTTATGGGGGACGGCAGAATTCATCGATGAAAATGCTTTACAGGTGAATCTTACGAGACTGAAAAAGACAATGGCAAATCTTGATATGCCACAGCAGATCCTTCCTGTGCGAGGCGTCGGATATCGTTTTGTCGGGCAGACGTTGGAGAGGTAAAAATGGAACATATATCCATAAAGGAGATCGGACAGATCATAAAACAGAATAGATTCTGGCTGGGGATCATCGGACTGCTTGATCTGCTCAGTATCCTGCTGTTATGGCTGATGGATGCACAGGCATTTTATGTGATCGCAATATCGGTGATTTTGTTCAGTCTGCTGGTATTTGTAACGGCTGTTTTCTATCTGGCAAAGAAAGAGAGAAAACGGAAGAAAGCATTTGACGAATTCCTTGCAATGCCGGATTCCTATCATGAGGAACAACTGCTTCATGATGCGGAGAATCTGCAGGCGGAGATCAGAAGCTTCAGTCAGGTATTACATGAGCAGATGGATCAATGTGCACAGACGAAGTTACAGCTAAATGATTATGAGAAATATGTGGAAGCATGGGCGCATGAGGTAAAGACGCCGCTTGCCCTGTTGACATTTATGCTGGACAATCACAGAGACGAGCTGTCAGAAGATGTGGTATGCAAGCTTGACCGGATCAACTGTCAGATGCAGAGATATATCGACCAGATGTTATACTATGTCCGTTTAAAGGGGGCGAGAAAAGATTACAGATTCGAGTCGGTCGATACGGAAAACTGTGTAAAAGAAGTGCTGGAGGATTTCACACCACTGTTAGAAGAACAGAAGATACAGGTTTGGCTTGATATAAAAGAGAACACATTATTTACCGATAAACGTGGCTTTGCTTTTATGCTTGGACAGTTTATCAGTAATTCGATCAAATACAGCAAAGGAAAGGATAAACAGCTCCGGATCTCCTGTATCAGAGAACATGAGAAGATTATTTTATCTGTCCGGGATAATGGCATGGGTATTAAAGCCTGCGATCTTCCGTATGTATTTGAGAAAGGCTTTACCGGAGATTCCGGTGACAGGCGGAAGAAAGCAACCGGTATGGGACTTTATCTTGCAAAAGAAATGGCGCATGACCTGAATGTAGAACTGGATATTTTCTCGGATGCAGATACAGGGGGCTGTGAGATCCGGGTGTATTTTCCGGTGGTTACTGCTTCCGATACTCTATAGATGTTACCGGATCAGTTACCGTTTTCGATACCCTCCGGGTGTGACACCATATTTCTTCTTGAAGGTTCGGTTGAAATAGGACAGGTTAAAGAAACCGCAGCTTTCTGCGATGGACAGGATGCTGTCATCGGTTGTGACAAGAAGCCTTGCTGCGATATTTAACCGGAAGTCACACAGATAGGTGGTAAAGGATACACCCATAGTATTCTTAAAAAATCGCATAAAATGGGATTCTGAGAATCCACAGTAAGAAGCAATGTCTGCAATGGATATTGCTTCTTTGTAGTTTCGATCGATATAAGATAAGATTGCTTTGGTACGATCCAGATTCTTTGCATGATTCTTCCGATCTGAGGTCTCTGCCTTTTGCTCTGCGTGTGCATACAGGGTATAGAAGAATTCAAAATAGCAGCTTTTCAGAGCAAGCCGGTATCCCTTTGGTGTCGATGCACAGAGGGCATCTACCCGGTTCAGGCACGAGGACAGGGAATTGTATAATGGATCATCACGGTCATAGATACTCTTTATATTTAATTCACCGGAGAGCAGGGGCAGGAAGAATTCACTGTCTAAGGTATCATGATTTCTGGATCGGAATAGATCAACGGAGAAAATGATATTTTCATATTCCATCGAATAGGAGGAATACTGAGAGATGCCGTGGATCCTTCCCGGCAGTATCAGAATGATATCTCCTTCCTCTACATAGTGCGTAGTGAAATCCAGCGTTACATTTCCTTTTCCTTTTTTAATGTAAATGATCTCCATATATGGATGCCAGTGGAGCGGAACGGCATTGAAGTCGAGCGGTATCGAGCACAGATAAGTGTTGTAAGGGAAAAGCGGATCGGCGTGCGCCTTCGTTTCCATATAATTTTCATATTCAAGACTGTTCATATATGTACCTCCCTTTCCTAACTTTGAGGTATTCTATCCTTACCAAACAGGTGGACGCTTCCGCTCGTTTCGACCTGCAACGGTACTAAGATGCCGCTTGTGCGCCATCTAAGGACCGGCGGTCTCAAATGCCACCTGTTTGGTAAGATAGAATACCTCAAAGTTTTGAATGATAGAATAGTATCATAAAATGCTCTTATTATGCAAGAAATAGTATAAAAAGGATATTAGAATACAAATCAGAACAGACATTCCGGATATACGACCTTTACCTTACCTTTACCTTTATTAAATGCAGGCGAATGGATAGCTGTTCAATAGAAAATTTAATAAAGAGGTATCAGACATGAAGAAAGCGTTAGATCGTGGCGCAGGAATCCTCCTGCCAATCAGCAGCCTTCCATCCCCTTATGGAATCGGATCTCTGGGGAAAGAGGCATATGAATTTGTTGACAGGTTGAAGGAGGCGGGCCAGCGTTACTGGCAGGTGCTTCCGATCGGACCGACCAGCTTTGGTGATAGTCCGTATCAGTCATTTTCAGCATTTGCGGGTAATCCTTATTTTATCGATTTCGACATTCTGATTCATGAAGGTTTACTGACACAGGAGGAGGTAGATGCATACAGCTGGTACGATCAGCCGGATGACATCGATTACGCCCGCCTGTACAGACAAAGGTTTGAGGTATTGAGAAAAGCATATGGCAGATCAAAGCATGAGACATCAAAGCAGTATGCAGAATTTCTCACGGAAAATGAAAACTGGCTTCCGGATTACGCCCTTTATATGGCGGTCAAGGCAGACCATGAGAACAAAGAATGGTTAAGCTGGGAAGAACCGGTTTTAAAGAGAGAAGAAACAGCACTTCGTAAGTGCAGGGAACAGTTACACGACGAGATCGGATTCTATATGTTCCTTCAGTTCAAATTCGATGAGCAGTGGAAGACACTCAAATCTTACGCCAACCATCATGGTATCAGTCTGATCGGCGACATTCCAATCTATGTAGCACTGGACAGTGCAGATGTATGGGCAAATACAGAACAATTTCAGTTAGATCATGATCTACAGCCTGTGTGTGTAGCCGGTTGTCCACCGGATGCATTCTCCGATTACGGTCAGAAATGGGGCAATCCTTTATATGACTGGGATCGTATGGAACAGGATGGGTTCTCGTGGTGGAAGAACCGAATTCGTAAATCGGCCAGTCTCTATGATGTGATCCGTATCGATCATTTCATCGGGGTTGTGCGGTATTACAACATTCCGGCAGACGGAGAGCCAAAGAACGGATTCTATCTGGAAGGTCCGGGAAAGAAGCTTGTAGATGCGATCGACAGTGCCAGAGGAAATGCAAAGGTGATCGCAGAAGATCTGGGAGTCGTTGTGCCGGAGGTACAGAAGCTGGTGAAGAAATCCGGCTATCCGGGAATGAAGATTTTACAGTTTGGATTTGACGGAAATGCGGAGAATGAACATGCACCGCATAATCACGAAAAGAATTACGTTGTCTATATCGGGACACACGATAATGACACATTAAAAGGATATATCGAGAATGCATCAAAGGACAATCTTACATTTATGATGAAATATCTGGGAGCGGCAAATGAGCAGGAGATCCCGGAGAAGATGATGCAGGTATTATATATGAGCCCTGCCGATACAGTTATCGTTCAGATGCAGGATCTGCTTGGAAAGGATAACGAAGCACGGATGAATCTTCCGTCTACGATCGGTACAAACTGGCGCTGGCGGATGAAGAAAGATGAATTTACAGACGAGATCAGAGACAGATTAAGGGAATTAACAAGAGTATATGGAAGAAATGCTGTGAAGCAGTATTTTTGTAAGGAGGATATAATGTTAACAGAGATTTGTAAGAAAAAATATAATAAAACGATCAAGGAATGCAGCAATGAGGAGATCTATTTTGCGCTGCTTGATATGACAAAAGAATTAGCAGAGGACAAGGTTACAGAGGATGGCAAGAAAAAGGTTTACTATATATCAGCAGAGTTCCTGATCGGTAAGTTGTTATCCAACAACCTGATCAATCTTGGAATCTTTGATGAAGTAAAACAGGTGCTGGCAGAAAACGGCAAGAGCATCTATGATATCGAAGAAGTAGAGCCGGAACCATCTCTTGGAAATGGCGGACTTGGACGACTGGCAGCCTGCTTCCTTGATTCGATGGCAACACTCGGACTTCCGGGAGATGGTATCGGGTTAAATTACCATATGGGTCTGTTCAAGCAGGTATTTGAGAATAACTACCAGAAAGAGACTGCAAATCCATGGATCGAGGCAGACAGTTGGCTGACAAAGACCGATGTAAGCAACACGATCCGGTTTGGAAACTGTACCGTACAGTCCAGAATGTATGACATCGATGTGACAGGATATGAGAACCGCACAAATAAGCTGCATTTATTTGATATCGAGAGCGTGGATGAGAGCATCATGGAGCCGGATGGCATAAACTTCGATAAGACAGATATCAAGAAGAACCTGACACTCTGTCTCTACCCGGATGACAGTGACGAAGCCGGCAACTTACTTCGTATCTATCAGCAGTATTTCATGGTTGCAAATGGTGCAAAGCTGATCCTTGCAGAGGCAAAGGAGAAAGGTTCAAATCTTCATGATCTTGCAGATTATGCAGCCATTCAGATCAATGATACACATCCGTCTATGGTGATCCCTGAGTTGATCCGTCTGTTGATGGAAGAGGGTATCTCCTTTGATGAAGCAACAGAGATCGTAACCGATGTATGTGCTTACACCAATCATACGATCCTTGCAGAAGCATTGGAGAAATGGCCGATTGCTTATCTGGAGAAGGTCGTTCCACAGCTTATGCCTGTGATCCGTATGCTGGATAAAAAGGTCAGAAACCGTTATAAGGATGAGCGTGTTTATATCATAGATGGAGATTCCCGTGTGCATATGGCACATATCGATATGCATTACAGCCACAGTGTAAATGGTGTTGCTTATCTTCATACCGAGATCCTGAAGAATTCAGAGCTACACCCATTTTATGAGATCTATCCTGAGAAATTCAACAATAAGACAAACGGTATCACATTCAGAAGATGGTTGTTACACTGCAATGAAAAGCTGTCAGCCTACATCACAGAGCTGATCGGACCGGATTACAAGAAGGATGCCGATAAGTTACAGGAGCTGGCTTCTTACTACAAGGATAAGAACGTATTAGAAGAGATCCTTGCGATCAAGCAGAGCAATAAGGCAGTCTTAAAGGACTACCTGAAAGAGACACAGGGAATCGAGATCAACGAGAATTCGATCTTTGATATCCAGGTCAAGAGACTGCATGAATACAAGCGTCAGCAGATGAATGCCCTCTGGGTGATCTACAAATATTTTGAGATTAAGAAAGGACATCTGCCTGAGACTCCGATCACAGTTATATTTGGAGCAAAGGCTGCACCTGCTTATACGATCGCAAAGGACATCATTCATTTGATCCTCTGTCTGCAGGAGCTGATCGACAATGATCCTGCGGTAAGTCCGTACTTGAAAGTTGTTATGATCGAGAATTATAATGTATCAAAAGCAGCAAAGATCATTCCGGCATGCGATATCTCAGAGCAGATCTCACTGGCATCCAAGGAAGCATCCGGAACAGGAAATATGAAGTTCATGTTAAACGGTGCGGTTACTCTTGGAACCCGTGACGGTGCAAATGTAGAGATCGGAGAACTGGTGGGCGAGGATAATATTTATTTCTTTGGTGAATCCAGTGAAGAAGTGATCGAGCACTATGCAAAGGCAGACTATGTGGCAAGAGAGTATTATGAGAAGCCGGAGATCAAGAAGCTGGTAGACTTTATCGTGAGTGATGAGCTGCTTGCGATCGGTCAGAAGGAATCACTTGCCAGACTTCATAACGAGCTGATCGTAAAAGACTGGTTTATGACACTTCTTGATGTCTGTGATTACATTCAGACAAAGGAACAGGTGCTTGCCGATTATGAAGATCGTATGGGCTGGGCTGAGAAGACTCTGGTAAATATCAGCAAGGCAGGCTTCTTCTCCTCCGATCGTACGATCGCAGAATATAATAAAGATATCTGGAAGCTGTAAAATGTGTTAAAATAAGATATATATTTCCACCATAGAAAGGCGTTGATAGATATGTACAAGATATTGATCGTAGATGATGAGAAGATAGAAAGAAACGGTATCCGGTTTCTTTTAAAAAAACTGAATCTGGAATTTGAGATTGCAGAGGCGGTAAATGGTGTGGATGCACTGGAGAAGCTGGAGAAAGAAGATTTTGATATCCTGCTTACAGATGTAAAGATGCCTTTCATGGATGGAATCCAACTGATCGACCATGTTGTGAAGAAAAAGAAAAAGCTGCGCACAGTCATATTCAGCGGATGCAATGAATTCGACTATGCAAAGAAAGCGATCCGGCTGGGAGTTGTTGATTATATCTTAAAACCGGTCGATCCAAATGAATTCAAGAATACCCTGAATAAGGTCGTAAATGAATTGGAAGAGGCAAAGGCTTCGGACGAGCTGAAGAATAAGAGCATGGAATTCTTATATGAGCATGCGCTCTATATGCTGTTGAACGGAACGGATGTTACGAAGCTCAGACAGGAATACAGCGGATTATCGCTTGATCTGGGTAAATTCAAGAACATGCTTTTGATGGAATTCAATCATGATTTCTTCGGCAGACGTGGGGTGGATTTCAAAGAGAATGAGAACTTAAAGTCAATTGGAATCCTGCAATATCTGAACCTGAACCAGCAGCAGGAGATCTTATTCTTAGGGGATGAGATGAATATTCTCCGTAAGGCAAATGAGATCGTAAAGATCATCAAAGCCGATTATGATGCTGACTGTTACATAGCGATATCCTCTGATATCGGGGATCTGTCCGAAGTGGCAGATAAGATGGAAGAGCTCGAAGTGCTGATGGAGAACAAATTCTACCATCCGGAGATCCATGTATTTTATCCGAACATGGAGGGCGAGACTCCGGGTATTATCCAGTTCGATGATGATACCTTTATGAAGCAGATGAAACAGGATATCAAGATGAAGGATGTGGAAGCACTCCGGGAGCATTTCCAGAGATTCTGTGAGAAGTACAGACATAAGACAGAGTACTCCCAAATCTATATCAAGTTCCTGTTCTCGAATCTGATGAAGGATATCTACGGAAGCATCGATGAGACTGACGAAGCAGAGCTAAATAAAGACATTGAGAAATTATATATGGCGACAGATTTTCAGGTGTTAACGGAGCTTGTCGAAGAAGCAATCCGGAGACTGGAAACCTGTTTTGCAGGAAAGACACAGATGGCGCATCGGGAAGTAGAACTGGTGAAGCAGTATATTTACCGGAACTATGGAAGCGAGCTTGGAATCGATATGCTGGCGGATATGGTACATCTCGCACCGAGCTATCTAAGTACGGTATTTAAGAAAGAGACCGGACAGAATCTAAGCAAATTCATCAAGGCATACCGGATGGAACAGGCAAAGGATATGTTAGAGAACAGCATGACGAAGATCGTAGATATCAGTGTGGCGTGCGGATATCCGAATGTGTCTTACTTCTGTTCCAGCTTCCGTGAGTTCTTTGGCGTGAGTCCGCAGAAATTCAGAGAGAGCGGAGGACAGGCGGATGCATAAAGAACGGATAGATAAAAGGATAAAAAGAGGGTTCCAGAATCTGCGATTATCCGGCAAGCTGTTGGTCATTTATATACTTGCCGGGCTTCTGCCGATCATGATCACGCTGACGATCACCTACCATGAGATGAAGAAGATCCTGTGGGATCGTGAGACAATGATCCTGGAATCGTATCTGACACAGACGACGGATGCGCTTGATAATGAGTTAGAGATTTATAACAATCTTTCTAATTATATATCCTATAATCAGTCGATCGCGAAGATCTTAAGCTCAGATCAGAGTACATATCAGAATTATGAGCAGGTGGCAAGTGTCATAGATCCCCTGCTTTCTTCTATTATGTATTTTCATGATGATGTAAAGCAGGTAACGATCTATACGGATGCCTGTCAGGTGAAGCACGGCAGTACGATCGCACCGCTTACGACACTTGAAAATGAAGAAGAAAATTATGGGATGGTCGGTGATAACCAGATCCACTGGATCGTGAACGGGCAGGATAAGACTGCTTATTCGTTAAACCGCATGGCTATGCTGGAGCAGAAAAAGGCAAAAGGTCTGCTCTATGTAGGGGTAGATTATGACAGCGTATTCCAGCCGTTTAATAACGAAACAGTATTTGATAATTATGGTGTTGTGATAGAGGATGCAGAAGGTAACTGCATCTTTAAAAAGAGTGTATTTACAGAAGAAAAACAGCCGTATGAATTATCAGAGGAACAGTTCTTTGCAACAGTAGGGCAGAAGGATTCCGGTTATCAGTTTATTAAGCGGGAGTCGAAGGCATCCGGTTGGAAGATCTGGATCTATAAGCCGGATCGGCTGATCATTTCTTCGGTTCAGCCAATCTTAATAATTGCTGCTGCCGCAATCCTGGTCAGTCTGATGGCAGCAATCGCATGTATCCGTATAATTTCCGAGTTCATAACGAAACGTATCAGTAAGCTTCAGAAGAAAATGCGCAATCTGGAAACCGGAAATCTCGGTATGGAGATTGAGAATGACAGTACGGATGAGATCGGTGATCTGATCAATGGTTATAACAGTATGACGAAGCGTCTGGATGCAACGATCAATGAAGTATACCGAAGCAAGATCAAAGAAAAGGAATATGAGATGCGGGCGTTGCAGGCGCAGATCAATCCGCATTTCCTGTATAATTCCCTGTCTATCATTAACTGGAAAGCATTAGAGGCAGACCAGGAGGATATCAGTCGTATCACGTTGTCGTTGTCCACCTTTTACCGGACAGCGTTAAATAAGGGAAAGAATATCCTGCTTGTCCGGGATGAGATCGCGAACATCAAAGCATATCTGGATATCCAGCTTACGATGCACGATGACAGTTTCGATGTTATCTATGATATCGATGATTCCATTTTAAAATATGAAACACTGAACCTGATCTTACAGCCGATCCTCGAGAATGCGATCCATCATGGCATAGATCTGAAACAGGATGGCAGAGGAGAGATCCGCATCAGTGGAAAAGAGGACGATAAAGATATCCGGTTTGCGGTATCCGATAATGGTGTCGGTATGACCAAAGAACAGGCGGAGCTGATACTGACTGCCGATTCGAAGGGCTATGGTGTGCGAAATGTCAATGAACGTATCAAACTGTATTATGGCGCGGAATATGCGGTTTGTATCGACAGCGAAGTTGGCAGGGGAACGACTGTCACGATCCATTTTCCAAAAGAACTGCATGCAGAAATCAAACATTCATAAAAAACCAACATGTTTCTGAAATTATTGATATATACGGTGAAACGGTTCCTTTTTATAATAATGTCATAAGGTAAAGGTACTGCAAAAGTATTGAAAAACAAAAAAACATGACTTATTTAAAGGAGGAACGGTTATGAAGTTTAGAAAGTATGCAGCGATTGCACTGGCAGGAGCTATGTGCATGTCATTACTCGCAGGATGTGGAGATAAGAAGGATGATACATCTAAGGATTCCACAACAGCATCAAATGCAGAGGCAACATCAGGAGAGAGTACTGATGCATCTGCAGAAGAAGAAAACATTAAAGCAACAATTACAGTATGGGGACCTGCCGAGGATCAGTCACCGGATTATGGTGAATGGCTTCAGGGAAGATGTGAAGCATTTAATAAGGAACATCCAAATTGGGATCTTTCATTTGAATATGGTACATGCAGCGAGGCAGATGCAGGAAAGACCGTAACACAGGATGTATCCGCATCAGCAGATGTATATATGTTCGCAAACGACCAGTTACAGACACTGATCGATGCAAATGCAATCTCGGAGTTAGGCGGAAGCACAGCAGACTATGTAAAGTCAACAAACTCACAGGCAGTTGTGGATTCTATCACAGTAGATGGCGGAATCTATGGTGTTCCGTTTACAACAAATACATGGTTTTTATACTATAACAAGAAAGTATATTCAGACAGCGATGTAAAGAGCCTTGATACAATGCTTGAAAAAGGAAAAGTTGCTTTTCCTCTTACAAACAGCTGGTATGATGCAGCATTCTATCTTGCAAACGGATGTACATTATTCGGTGATGGTACAGATAATGACGCAGGAATCAACTTTGGCGGAGATAATGGAAAGGCTGTTACAGATTACCTTGTAGATCTTGTAGCAAATAAGAATTTTGTAAATGATGAATCCGGTGTCGGTATTTCCGGTATGACAGATGGATCTATCGCAGCTATGTTTTCCGGTTCATGGGATTATAAGGCATTACATGATGCACTTGGTGATGATCTTGGAATCGCAGCTATGCCTACAGCCAAGATCGGCGGATCTGACAAGCAGTTACTTTCATTTGCCGGTTCAAAGGCAATCGGTGTAAATCCAAACTGTGAATATCCACAGGTAGCAGTAGCACTTGCCCTGTACCTTGGTAACGAAGAATCACAGCAGTCACATTATGAAGCAAGAAGCATTGTTCCTTGTAACACAAATCTTTTAGAGAGTGATACGGTAAAGAATGATGCATTAGTAACAGCTCAGAACGATACCTTCAACAATACATCTATGATCCAGCCATTTGTACCTAAGATGAGTAACTTCTGGACACCGGCAGAGAATTTTGGTAAGGCACTCTTAAACGGTGAAGTTACACATGATAATGCTGCTGAGCAGACAGAAGCATTCAATACATCATTGAACACAGATGTAGCAGAGTAAAAATAAACAGTTCATAAGATAGAGTGTTCCATTTCCACAGGGGTGGTGGAACACTTTATTTTATGAAAGAGACGTAAAAACGCAACATTTACTTTGAGACGGAGGTGTCAGGATGGCTGAAGCGACAGTAAGCAAAAAGAAAAAAATAAGACGAAGTGATTATCAATATACTGTTTTCAAGGCCATGAGAAATGGTGACTGGATCACCAGATTATCGTTCCTGATCATGGGATTCGGAAACATTGTCAGAAAACAGTTTGTAAAAGGTTTATCATTTCTTGTACTTGAAAGCATATTTATTTATTTCATGATAAAAAACGGTGCATCCCTTCTGACCGATTTCTTCCATCTGGGAGGAGCAGAACAGGAGAAGGTGTGGAATGATGCAAAAGGCATATTTGAATATACACAGGGTGATAATTCCCTTTTGATGTTATTATATGGAGTAGCCACGGTATTTATCATATTTGCATTTGTATGCCTCTGGGTAGTCAGTGTCGAGAGCGCATATCGTGCACAGTGCCTGCATGATGCAGGGAAGAAAGTTCCGGGATTTACAGATGATATTAAGAGTTTATTTGATAAAAACCTTCATATGTTTCTGCTTCCACTTCCGGTACTCGGGATTGTTGTCTTTACGATCCTGCCGCTCGTATTCATGATCTGTATGGCATTTACAAATTACAGTAAGCTGGATTCCCATACGGTATTGTTTAACTGGGTAGGACTGAAAAACTTTGCCAAGATTTTGAATTTTAATGACGCAGTCGGAAGTACATTCTGGTCCGTTCTCGGATGGACGCTGGTATGGGCGGTTGCTGCGACATTTACCAACTATATCTTCGGTATGATCCTTGCAATGGTCATCAATCGAAAGGGAACAAGATGTAAGAGTGTGTGGAGGTCGATCTTCATGTTATCCGCAGCCGTTCCACAGTTTGTATCCCTGCTTTTGATGCGTACGATCTTCAGTCAGAATGGTATCGTAAATACCTTATTACTGAATCATCATATCATCGACAATGCAATTCCGTTCTGGAGCAATGCAACCATTGCCCGTATCATGGTTATCGTGATCAATATCTGGATCGGTATTCCGTTTACCATTATGCAGGTGACCGGTATCTTACAAAGTATACCGGAAGATATCTATGAGGCCGCAAAAGTGGATGGAGCCGGACCGGTGAAGATCTTCTTTAAGATCACACTTCCATATATGTTATTTGTAACAGCTCCGTATCTGATCACGACCTTTGCAGGTAATATTAATAACTTTAATGTAATCTATCTTCTGTCAAACGGAGCACCGATTCCGGTTGGAAAGACAGCAGGAAAGACCGATCTTCTGGTTACCTGGCTCTACAAGCTGACAGTTGATAATCAGTATTATAATCTGGGTGCGGTTATCGGTATCATGACATTTATCGTTCTTGCGATCGTATCTCTGATCACCTATCATAATACAACATCTTATAAAGACGAGGAGGGATTCCAGTAATGACTAAAACAGGTAAGAAAATAAATGGAAAACAGAAGCTTACACCATCGGATATCGTTGTTCATATTATACTGGTAATTCTTTCTGTGATCTGGGTGATCCCGATTCTGTGGATCGTTCTGATCAGCTTCCGTGGAGAAAAAGGACAGTATGTTTCTACATTGCTGCCAAAGGCGTATACTCTTGGCAATTACACAAAGTTATTTACAGATACCGGTATCCTGAATTTTCCGAAGATGTTCATGAATACTTTGATTATTGCGATTTTCTCCTGTATAATATCTACAGTATTTGTATTGGCGATGTCATACTGTATGTCGAGAATGCGTTTCCGACTGAGACGCCCATTTATGAATGTAGCATTGATCCTTGGTATGTTCCCGGGATTCATGGCTATGATTGCAGTTTATTATATCTTAAAGGCGATCGGACTGTCAGAAGGATCCTTGATCCGTGTTGCACTTATCCTGGTTTATTCCGGTGGTGCAGGCTTACAGTTCTATATTGCAAAAGGCTTCTTTGATACGATTCCGAAGTCGATCGAGGAAGCAGCTTATCTGGACGGAGCAACCAGATGGCAGTCGTTTACTAAGATCATTATTCCGTTAAGCCGTCCGATCATTGTATATACGGTTCTGAATTCCTTTCTTGCTCCTTGGATTGATTTCGTATTTGCAAAGGTTATCTGCCGTGCAAATAAGGATTACTATACCGTATCTATCGGACTTTGGAATATGTTAGAGAAAGAATATGTGTATCCGTGGTTCAATTCCTTTGCAGCCGGTGCGGTGCTGATCTCAATTCCGATCATCATTCTGTTCATGTTTATGCAGAAGTGTTATCGTGAGAGCTTCTCCGGTGGTGTAAAAGGTTAAGGGATCATATGATTATTTGCTTATAGTTTGGTTGAAACAGAGGAATGTATATGATTACAGGTTCGTATTTAAAAAAGATTATTTCATGTGTGCTGATTATAAATTTATTGATCTTATGTGGATGCGGTGATTCCGGGGCTACCCCCTCCACCCGGGAGAATGCAGAGACAAAAGAAGAATATGAAGCTGCGTTATATACAGCCCGCACGACACCTTACGGAAAATATCCGGAACAGCTTACCTACACACTGGGTAAGCTGTCCGGAGCAAATAATTCCAATCTCCCGGATGGCGAGACGTATGAAAATAATGCTTATACAAGGCTGTTGAATGAAAGGCTAAATGTTCAAAATCAGGATGTGTTTGAGGCTATGGATGAGCAATATACCGATAGTGTGACCATGGTGATCGCACAGAATGATCTTCCGGATGTGATGATCGTGGAGGATCTGGATGAGCTTCAGTATCTGGTGGATAATGATATGATCGCAGATCTGACAGACAGCTATAATAACTGTATGAGCGATACGATCAAGAATATATATGGAAGCTATGGTCGGGATATCCTTGATGTTGTAACCTTTGGCGGGAAGATCATGGCGATACCGGAAACGAATATCTCAGACGGACCGAATCTGATCTGGCTTCGTAAGGATTGGATGGATGCACTTGGGCTGTCCGCACCGAGAACACTCTCGGATGTAGAAGAGATTATAAGACAATTTAAAGAAAAAGATCCCGGACATAATGGGGCAGGAAATACCGTAGGGCTTGTATGTGATACCAGTCTCTGCGGCGGTTGTGGTTATAGCAGCGAATACACATTAGATATTATATTTGCTGCATATGGTGCATTTCCGAAACAGTGGATTTATGATGAGGACGGCAATGTTGTCTATGGTTCGGTTCAGCCGGAGGCGAAAGAGGCACTTGCCCATATCCATGAGTTGTATAAAGAGGGAATTCTGGATCAGGATTTTCTGATGCGGACGAGCAGTAACCTGATCGAGCTGATCGTGGATGGTCAATGCGGTTCTTTCTTTGGTCCCTGGTGGGCACCGAATAACCCGCTGATGCAGGCAGTGGAACAGAATAAAGATGCCGAGTGGCAGCCTTATCTGATCGCAACAGAGAAATCCGGACTTACCAGTTATCATACACAGAATCCTTCCGGTAAGTATATTGTAGTGCGTAAGGGTTATGAATATCCGGAGATTGCATGTAAGATTGTTAGTGTATTATTTGACTATTTGCGGTATAATGACAGAGACAATCAGGAGATTGTCGATTATTATAAAGAAAATGTAGACCCTACCGCCAGACCGTTTGCGATCAATGTAGATTATAACAATGCTTTGCAGATCTGCTATGGAGAACTGAATCATGTATTTGCGGGGGACAAATCCGCAGATGATCTGAACGTACTGGAATATTCCTATTATGAGGCATGCGAATCATATCTGAAGGATGCGGAGAATGCCAGTGCGGAAGATTGGGCGGCGTATACTTCCCGTATCACAGCCTGTAAGATCTTAAATGATGGAAGAACGAACAAAGTAGAGTCGTTATATTTTGGAGAAACGGAAACGATGGTTACAGACTGGTGGAGCCTTGAGAATCTGGAAAGTGACACCTACCTGAAGATTGTAACCGGTGAGAGTTCACTCGATGAATTTGACCGTTTTGTCGAGAACTGGTATCAGAATGGCGGTGAAACGATCACAAAAGAGGTACGGGCTGAGATAGAATAAGAAGTTTCCGATGTTTTTATACGGAGGCATATTAAGATGACAGAAAGAGAAAAAATGATAGCAGGATCCGTTTATGATCCATCTGATGATGAATTAATACGATTAAGACAGAATGCGCATCGGTTGAGTAAAGAGTATAATGACTGCTTTGAGACAGATGAGAAACGCGAGAAGATCCTGGCAGAGTTGATTCCGAATAAGGGTAAGAATGTATATCTTCAGGAACCGGTTCAGTTCGATTACGGCTGCTTTACCGAGATAGGCGAGAACAGTTATGCGAACTTTAATTTTACCTGTCTGGACTGTGCACCTGTTAAGATCGGCTGCAATGTATTTATGGGACCGAATGTTTCTCTGCTGACACCGATGCATCCGTTTCGTTTTCAGGAGCGTAACATTTATAAGAGGGAAGACGGCGTGTATACAGACCGGGAATATGCGAAGCCAATCACGATCGGAGATAACTGTTGGCTGGCAGGAAATGTAACAGTATGTGGCGGTGTAACGATCGGCAGCGGTTCTGTGATCGGAGCCGGCAGCGTGGTTACGAGAGATATCCCATCGGGAGTATTGGCTGCCGGAAATCCATGCAAAGTCATTCGCGAGATCACGGAGGAAGACCGTTTAAAGTAGAATTATATTGTTGAGAAAATGAAATGGGAGTCTGTCAATGAAAAAGTTGACAGGCTCTTTTTGAATCATTAAACTGAAAGAAGAGTAATTTTGCAAAGGAGTATGAAACATGAAAATAGGTATTTTAGGATATGGTAATCTTGGACGGGGTGTTGAGTGTGCGATCAAGCAGAATCCGGATATGGAGCTAGCAGCGGTATTTACCAGACGTGCACCGGAGACAGTATCGATATTAACAGAGGGAGCAGCTGTTTGTTCTGTAAATGATGTGGAGCAGTGGAAGGATAAGATCGATGTCATGATTCTCTGCGGCGGAAGTGCTACCGATCTGCCGGAGCAGACACCAAAGTATGCAGAGATGTTCAATGTTATAGACAGCTTCGATACACATGCAAGAATTCCGGAGCATTTTGCAAATGTAGATGCTGCCGCAAAGAAGAATGGTCATGTCGGCATCATCTCAGTAGGCTGGGATCCGGGTATGTTCTCTCTAAACCGTATGTATGCAAATGCGATCTTACCGGAAGGCCGTGATTATACATTCTGGGGAAAAGGTGTCAGCCAGGGACATTCCGATGCGATCCGTCGTGTAGAGGGTGTTAAGGATGGCAAGCAGTATACGATCCCTGTAGAAGCAGCACTGGAAGCAGTCAGAAATGGTGAGAATCCAGAACTTACAACCAGACAGAAGCACACAAGAGAGTGCTTTGTTGTATTAGAGGACGGTGCAGATCCTGTAAAAGTTGAAGAAACGATCAAGAACATGCCAAACTATTTTGCCGATTATGATACGACGGTTCACTTTATCAGTGAAGAAGAATTAAAGGCAAACCACAGTGGAATTCCTCATGGTGGATTTGTGATCCGTTCCGGTAAGACCGGCTGGAATCTGGAAAATAATCATGTGATTGAATACAGCCTGAAGCTGGATTCCAATCCAGAATTCACATCCTGTGTCATCGTGGCTTATGCAAGAGCAGCATACCGTCTGTACAAAGAAGGACAGAGCGGATGTAAGACTGTATTCGATATAGCACCGGCGTACTTAAGCGCAAAAGACGGAGCAGAGCTCCGCAAGAGCTTGTTGTAATTGCATAATTCATTAGATGGTGTATAAGCATGTTGATTTACCAATACAGGGACATTTGAGTCCGCCGGTACTTGATGGCGCAAAGGCGGCATCTTAGTACCGCTGCAGGACGAAACGAGCGGAAGCGTTCCCTGATTGGTAAAGTCAACATGCTTGACACCATCTTATGAATTGCGCCAGTACTTGTAATAAGGAGGATTTTAAGATGAGCGTTGTTTTGGATGAGATGAAGACGAGAAGAAGTATCCGGAAGTTCAAACCGGATATGGTTCCGGCGGATGTTCTGGATCAGATCATTGAAGCAGGAACATTTGCTGCAAATGGCAGAGGCTTGCAGTCTCCGATCATTATTGCGGTAACAAATAAAGAGATGCGGGATAAGATCATGGAGATGAACCGTAAGATCGGCGGCTGGGAGGAAGGCTTTGATCCGTTTTACGGAGCACCTGTTATATTGATCGTACTGGCAGATGCATCCTGTCCGACTGCTGTCTATGACGGAAGCCTGACGATGGGAAATCTGATGCTTGCCGCACATGATCTTGGAATCGGAAGCTGTTGGATCCATCGTGCAAAAGAAGAATTCGAAAGCGAAGAAGGAAAGCAGATCCTTGAAGGCCTTGGAATCACCGGCGACTATATCGGTGTCGGACATTGCGCACTTGGATTTACGGATGGAGCGTATCCTGATGTTATTCCAAGAAAGGATAACAGAGTATACTATATTCGCTAAGCAGTTATTGACATTCTGAAAAAATATGGTAGAATAGCCACGAAAACGAATGAAGTGGATTTTTCCGGATAATAAATAAGTCATCTTTTCGCCACACAGCTATAAGTGAAACCATTTATAACTGTGTGGCGTTTTTATGTAGAGAGGGAGAAACGTATGAACGAAGAATTTATGAAAGAACGACCGGTGCTGCCGCTGCTTTTGTCCATGGCACTTCCGATGATATTATCGATGCTGGTCAATTCTCTGTATAACATTGTGGACAGCTTTTTTGTAGCGAAGATCAGCGAGGATGCAATGACAGCTCTGTCGCTTGTCTTTCCGATCCAGAATTTTGTAAATGCGGTAGCCATCGGTTTTGGAGTGGGAATCAATGCGGTGATCGCGTTCTATCTCGGTGCAAAGGAGCCGGACAAGGCAAATGCAGCAGCGTCAAAGGGTACGCTTCTTTCTGTTGTTCATGGTGTGATCATGATGGTAGTCTGTATTCGAATCATGCCGGGATTTTTGCGGATGTTCACATCGAATGAGATGGTTGTTCAGATGGGAATTCAGTATTCGATGATCGTATTTGCATTTTCTGTTATTATTTCCATTGATCTGTCATTTGAGAAGATTTATCAGGCAGTTGGAAGAATGGTTGTTACAATGGTCGGACTTGGCGGTGGATGCCTGATGAACATTGTATTAGATCCCCTATTGATCTTCGGTATCGGACCATTCCCGAAAATGGGAATCCGGGGCGCGGCACTTGCAACCGGACTTGGACAGGTGTTTACCCTGTTGATCTATCTGTTTGTCTATGTGTTCCGTCCGATATCCGTAAAGATCGGCAGACGATATCTGCATACGGAGGATTATCTGACAGGGAAGCTGTATGCGATCGGTATTCCGGCTATTCTTAATATGGCGCTTCCGTCCCTTCTTACAACTGCACTGAATGCGATATTAAGTACCTATTCACAGATCTATGTCGTGATCCTTGGAATCTATTATAAATTGCAGACATTTTTATATCTTCCTGCAAACGGCATGATCCAGGGTATGCGTCCGGTAATTAGCTATAATTACGGAGCAGGAGAGCATAAGCGTGTCCGCAGCATTTATAATATTACACTTACGATCATTGGTATGATCATGGTATTTGGAACAGTGATCTGTCTGATCTTTCCGGATAAATTGATCGGAATGTTCTCGGATAATCAGGCAACGATCACGGAGGGTGCGACGGCACTTCGGATCATCTGTGCCGGATTCATCGTTTCTTCGGTATCTGTGACTTCATCCGGTGCATTAGAGGGACTTGGCAAGGGTACGCCATCATTGATGATCTCCCTGCTTCGCTATGTGGTTGTCATCATTCCGGCTGCATTTGTACTCAGTCGTATCTTTGGTGTTGTCGGTGTCTGGAATGCGTTCTGGGTAGCAGAACTGATAACAGCAGTTGCCGCACTTTTCATTTACCGACAGGCAGTTAAGAGAAAAAGTTAAGATTTCATAGATTGCACAGTTGCATGAAAAAGAAGATAATAAAAGAAGAAAGAAGGATTTATATGTGGTTTGTATTTGCATTGTTGTCGTCTGTATTTGCGGCATTGACATCAATTCTTGCAAAGGTAGGTATTGACGGAGTAAATTCGAATCTTGCAACAGCGATCCGAACAGCAGTTGTGCTTGTGATGTCATGGGGCATGGTGTTCCTGACACATACACAGTCCGGAATCAGCGCGATCGGGAAGAAAAGCTGGTTGTTCCTGATTTTATCAGGACTTGCAACCGGAGCATCGTGGTTGTGTTATTATAAAGCACTTCAGATGGGAAATGCATCCAAGGTAGTACCAATCGATAAATTAAGTGTCGTTATTACATTGATTCTTGCATTTGTATTCCTGCACGAAGAATTCACGATGAAGTCGATTATTGGCTGTGTACTGATCGGACTGGGAACTTTGTTGATGGTGTTATAAATAGATTAAGATAAGAGCGCAGACGGCACAGATAAGGTGTTATTTTAGTAGAAGTCCGGATATGGCAGAAATGCTGTATCCGGACTTTTTTATGGATAAACTTGTTTTCCGTTCGGATATCCGTTACAATCAAACTTGGAGAGGCGGAGGCAATATACAAAGCTAAAATATGCATGTTATTCTGTTCTATCGGGAAAGGAGATGGGACATGGATAACGAAATTGTATATTCCTCCAAAGCTACTGATCAGAAAGCACAGTATGATGCTTGTGCCAAGCGGCTGCTGGGTCAGAAGATCATACTGGCACATATACTGATGCGGGTAGTCGATGAATTTAAAGGTATGGATGCAGAGGCGGTCGCTTCGCTGATCGAGGGCGAACCGTATATCAGCCAGGTTCCGGTAGAACCCGGACTAACGAACAAAGAAACAGTGGATGCCGGAACCGGTGAACGGATTGTCGGCCTGAATACAGAAAGCTCCGAGATAGACGAGGGAAAAGTGTGTTTTGACATTATTTTCTATGTACGGATGCGAGATGGACTGGCAAAAATGATCATCAATCTGGAAGCACAGAAGAATGAACCGACAAAGTATCACATTCTGAATCGGGCAATCTTTTACACCGCAAGGTTGGTATCTTCCCAGAAAGAGCGGGAATTTACGGGTTCCGATTACAACGAGATCAAACAGGTATATTCGATCTGGATCTGTATGAATATGAAGGAGAACAGTCTGAGTCATATCCATATGGTAAAAGATGATCTGCTTGGAGATCAGGACTGGAAAGGTAATCTGGATATTTCTAATATCGTGATGATCGGACTGGCGAAGGAGATTCCACCTAAGGAAGAAAAATATGAACTGCATCGATTGCTTGGAGCGCTATTGTCGCAGACAATGACGGCAGAACAGAAATTGAAGCTTATGAAACAGGAGTATGACATACCGGTAGAGAGACACGGTATAAGAGATGGGGTGAAGATCATGTGTAATCTGAGTGAAGGCGTAGAAGAAATGGGCTATGCTAAGGGTGAAGCCGCTGGAATGATCGCTGGCAAAGCTGCTGGCAGG